>Ga0209514_10000221_pt1 | contig 128176 bp, 131 predicted proteins | sample Subgrocontami58m_FD_187452 | JGI IMG/M metagenome (GOLD analysis project Ga0209514, IMG submission 187452) | Subsurface groundwater microbial communities from S. Glens Falls, New York, USA - GMW37 contaminated, 5.8 m (SPAdes) (version 3) | ecosystem: Environmental > Aquatic > Deep subsurface... | reverse complement strand
TCCTTTGCCTTTTCGTCTATCTTGATTTTTTCATCATTCGCAATTTTATCTATTATCGCGAAAATATCTTTTTTATCCAAAGGCTTGAACCTAAAGACAACGCACCTGCTCTGGATAGGCTCGATTATTTTTGAAGAATAATTTGCTGAAAGAATAAATCTTGTTGTCTGGGCGTAATTTTCCATTGTTCGCCTTAATGCCTGCTGGGCTTCTCTTGTAAGGGCGTCGCATTCATCTAAATAAATAATTTTAAAGGGAACATTCCCGATTGCCCTTGTCCTTGCAAAATCCTTGACCTTATTCCTTATTATGTCAATTCCCCTCTCATCCGATGCATTCAGCTCAAGAAAATTTTGCCTCCAAGACTCTCCAAAAAGCTTTTTTGCTATCACGAGGGACAGGCTTGTCTTCCCAACGCCTGCAGGCCCTGCAAACATAAGGTGCGGCAGGTTCTGCTGCTCCACAAAAGCCTTTACTCTCTGCAGTATCTCCCTCTGGCCCTTTATATCAGAAAAATCAGAAGGCCTGTACTTCTCAGTCCACAAAGCATTTTCCATGTTCATAAAATCAATATGCAGAAATCAAATATCGTTTAAAAAGGTATTTGAAAAAGTTAAATAATATCCTCTTCAGCAACCACCATGAAGTCTCCAACTGCAATCACTGCGCTGAAAGGTATCAGAATGTGGCCTTCCTTGTCTTTCTCTAATTCAAGCTTTTCTGTGTAAGAAGTAGGATTATGAAGAACCATGTGTATCAGTTCGCCTGACCTTGTCTCGAAGATGATGTCGCCTACTTCGCCAAACCTCTTTCCTGTCTTGCTGACAACGGTCTTTCCGATGAGTTGTTTTGAGAATTTCTTATCGTCTTCTGGCATTTTCTTCCCTCTTGAGTTAATACGGAATATTGTTGGATAAGTTATATATAAATGTTTTGAAATTTTGGATATTATATAGCGATTTCCTTAAATATTAACAGGAACCTTGACCTTCATCAAGTTATCCATCTCCTCTTTATTATAGCATCTTTCTTTAAGCCCGCACTTCCTGCATTTGTTCTCATTGCTGCAGAAATCAGGCAATTCTTTGCTTTCCAAAAGCTCAATCACTTCATCAACCAATTGTTTTACTTCTTCCTTCATATAGGGGTTGATTGCGATGCGCCTTTTTTGTTTTGTATCAAGATAAACCACAAATCCTTCCTTGACATGCCTGCTGAATTTTTCCTGCAAAAGCAATGAGTAAGCTGCAATCTGTATCCTATGCGAAGGCCATACTCCATCCTGCGGCATTTTGCCTGTTTTTAGCTCAAAAGGAATATAATCTTCCCCGTAAACATGAACCTGGTCAATTATTCCTTTTAATTTCATTTCATCAGATTCAACCCTTAATTCAGATATTATCTTTGGAGTAAGTTTTTCCCACAGTTCCTTTCCAAAAACATTGTTTGCTTCAATAAAATTGAATATATTAAGCGCTCTTGTTGAAGACTCTTCTGCGATAAAAGGAAATGATCTCCTGTAGGCATCAAGCATATTCATATTAACATTTTTTAGCCTTAACCTGTTATTGGCTATGCTCCGCCTTAGGATTTTCAGGTATTCAAACTTATACGTATCTCTTATCTCTTCTATTGCAGCCCTTTTCCTTATAGAAGAAACTATTTCCTCTTCTTTCTTGTTTATTTTGTCATAAGTATCATGCCTTATAGTTCCCATTACAAGGCTCTCTTTAGGCGGCTCTTCAAGCTTCAAAACTTTCTCAAGAAACAGCTTCCTGGAGCAGTAGAGATAGCTTGAAAGAAGGGTTACGGAGATTTTCATAAGTTTACAGATGAGGAATTGCTTTAAATAGTTTACGTGAGCATGTCCAGTGGCTAGATGGGGCAGATTGCACATTAAAGCTTGAAATGTTTAAACCTTCAAACCGCAAACTATTTTAATAACCTTTTAAATAACACAATCTATGAAAGAGGGCGCAATATTCGGAGCTTTGGTTGCTTTGTTTGTTTACGTGCTCCTCCCAATATACGGAAACAATGGAGAGCCGGCTGCTTTGCTTCCTACAGCAAATGCTGTCAAAGACCCTTCAGCCTACAGCGCCTATGTTGCAAATTTGCCATTCAGCATGGTCATTTTCTTCGGGCTGGAAATACTGGGAATTTCTGCGGGAATAGGCTCGCAGCTGGTTTTAAGAAAGTTCTACAAGACTGGCCAGTAAGGTTTCTAAATCTAAATCAAAAGCTTTTTAACTTATTCTTCAATATTCAGCTCATGATTTACGCTTTTGAAAAATTTTCAATGATACCTCTCTGCAGGCTGTGGGTGAGAAAAGTGGACGGCATTGAAAACATTCCGGAAGGGGCATTCGTAGTTGTTGCAAATCACACAAGCTATTACGAAACTCTTTTGGTTCCATCGCTCGTAATACCGAGAATTAAAGTCCCGATGCACGCGCTTGTAAACGAAATTTATTGGAGCAGTTTTATAGCATCTTTATTTTTAAACCATTGGCAGTGCATAAAAGTTTCCATGGAGAAAAACGAAATTTCAAAAAAGAAAAACGTGTTTGCTTTTCAAGAAGCGCTCAAATACCTGAAAAAAGGCGAGATAATGATGGTCTTCCCTGAAGGCCACAGGAGCAGAGACGGTAAACTTCAGAAAGGCAAGACGGGAGCTGCAAGGCTGGCTCTAAAGGCAAAAGTCCCTGTGCTTCCAATCGGAATAATGGGCGCAGGCGAGGTTTTGCCAAGAGGAAAAATCTTTCCGAGATTCAAAAGATGCGAAGTCCAGATTGGGAAGCCAATTTATTTCGATAATTATTACAAAAAGAAATTAAACAAGAAAATTTTGGAAGAGTCAACAAGAGAAATAATGCAGGAAATAGCAAAGCTCGCAAGCCAAAAATACAACTACTAAAATGGTTTATCCAATAGGAAAAAGGATCATCGGGCCCATATTCAACTTATGGCTCAGGGAAATAGGCGGGTTGGAAAATGTTCCAAAAAAAGGAGCGTTTATCATAGCCGCAAACCATGAAAGCTATATGGACCATCCTATTATTGTAGTGACTTTCGTAAACCATCTGAACAGGAAAGTTCATTTTCTCTCAAAGAAAGAGCACTTTGACAGCCCGTTAAAGGCCGCATGGCACACTTACGCCGGTGCAATTCCCTTGGACAGGGAAAAAGGCGGAAAAGAAGCGCTAAGATGGGCAGTAAAGGCGCTTAAGCAAGGAAAGATAATTGCAATCCACCCGGAAGGCACAAGAACTTTGACCGGAAAGCTGCAGAAAGGCAAGACGGGAGCTGCAAGGCTGGCTCTAAAGGCAAAAGTCCCCGTTGTTCCAGTGGGGTTAATAGGCACATTTAAGATTCTTCCAAAAGGAAAGTACATTCCAAAATTTAAAAAAGCGAATATTAACATAGGCAAGCCCATTTATTTTGGCAGATACTACAAAAAAACAGCTACCAAACGGATGCTGAACGAAATGACAAGAAAAATAATGAAAGAAATAGCGAAATTATCAAAACAAGAATATAATTTCTGACAATGCAAAAAATATCAGTCTTGGGAGCAGGAAGCTGGGGGACAACGCTTTCAGTAATCTTGGGAGAAAAAGGATTTGACGTTAAATTATGGGCAAGAAGAAGCCGGCTTGCAAATGAGATTGAAAGCAAAAAAGAAAACACCCAGTATCTTCCCGGAATAAAGATTCCAGATAGCGTGATTGTAGACTCTTCGCTGAAAACTTGCGTTGAAAATTCTGAAATGATAATAGTTGCTGTGCCAAGTGAATTTTTTCGTGCAACAATTAAAGAAATAAATCCATTCTATGAAAACCAAATCTTTGTCAGCGCAACAAAAGGATTTGAGCATTCAACCTGCAAGAGGATGTCCCAGGTTATTGAAGATGAGCTGAAAAAAGCAAAAGTGGCTGCACTCTCAGGGCCAAATCATGCAGAGGAAGTCAGCAGGAAAATGCCGACAGCCAGCGTAGTCGCAAGCAGGGATAAAAAAACAGCGAGAATAGCTGCAGAATGCCTTGCAACTCCTGCATTCAAGCTCTATGAACTGGATGATATCGAAGGCGTCGAAACCTGCGGCGCATTGAAAAACATAGCGGCAATAGCAACAGGAGTCTGCGATGGATTGGGACTTGGCGACAACACAAAAGCCTCTATCATGACTCTTGGCCTGATGGAGATGAATAATTTCGGAAAGCATTTCGGCGCAAAAAGAGGGACTGTTTACGGACTGGCGGGTGTCGGCGACTTGATTGCAACCTGCACAAGCAAACATTCCAGAAACAGGTCTGTAGGCGAGCAGCTCGCAAAGGGAAAAAACATGGCAGAAATAAAAAAAGAGATGAACGGCATGGTCGCAGAAGGAATTCCAACAACAAAGTCAGTTTATGAGTACAGCATGAAGCATAAGATTGAAATGCCGTTAACAAGCCAGGCGTATGAAGTTTTGTTCAGGAATAAAAGCATAAAGGTTGCGTTAAAGGATTTATTGGATTTGGTTTAGAAAATAAAAAAAATCTACTCTTCAGTAAAATCCTCGAGCTTTTCCTTAAGCTCTTCGTCTTCCTTAAGCTTCCCTTTCTGCTTCAGGAATTCTTTTGTAAGTATAAAGAAAAATAATCCAAGGCTTTTCTTTCCCTTGTTGTTTGCAGGAATAACAAAATCAAGGTAATTAGACTGGTTGTTGGTGTCGCACAGCGCAATTACCGGGATGCCGACTTTCACGAAATCCAAAACAGCGTTCCTGTCAGGCCACGCATCAACAACAAGGGCAATCTTTGCTTCAGTATACTCCTCAAGATTGGGATTTGTCAGAATTCCCGGCGGATATCTTCCCGCAAATGTCCTGACTCCTGTTAATTTTCCAAACAAATCTACCGGCTTCCACCCATTTTCCCTTCTGCAGACAATAACAATGTCTTTTTCCTGAAACTGGGCAAGAAATGAAGCAGCAATCCTGATTCTCTCATCAATCTTTTGAAGGTTCAGCACAGACAGCCCGTCGGGCCTTGTCTTGTAGATAAACGGCTCCATGTACTTTGTCCTGAACTTTGTCCCTATGTGTATTCCTGATTTCAGGTACACATCCCTTGGAACTAAAAATTTTTCTTCAGCCATTTTATTGGAAATTTTTATTGATTATATGATTTTTAAATCCGGCTTCGCGTTCGCTCAGCCAATATCTTGTGCTCGGCAAAATTTTTTCTGCCAATAAAATTTTGCCTCGCTTATTTATTTATCATTGAAACATAAACTTTCAAATAACAGTCCAGAACTCTGAACCGCCTTTATAGCCCGCAGTTTGAGCGACCTGCGCTCTTAGGCAATAATATCGGGGATGGCTGGACGCTTTAAAAATCTATCTATCGCCGAATACTCCCAGAACTTCATAAGCCGGCCCCTCAGAAGTCAAAGTGGATTTCATTAAAATAAAATTATTAACCTCAACTTTCTTGCCAAAAACTTTAATTTTCTTAATCTACCCCATCAAAGATTTATCAATCTCATTTTGCAGTGCAATTATTTTTTCTTCCGGCTTTAATCCAACCCAAATAACTCTTATATTATTTTCATTTGGAAATACTCCAATGGAATCAAGATAAACAGTAAAAGGCTCAAATTTAATATTTTTCAGGATTGAAATAATTGAATCAGCGTCATTGAGCCGAACTTCTCCAAGGAATTTCAATGTCAAATGAAATGTTTTCGTAAAACTCAATTTCTTTGGCAAATCTTCTTGCAGCTCATTAAAGCAATCTTTCAGTTCATTAAAATCAATAGCAATAAACAATCTCATAGCGTTAAAAAATAAAATAAAAAAAGAATTTAGTTAATTCTCTTCCCCGAAATTTTCAGAATCCTGGCCTGAATATTCTTCGCCGGACTCCTGCTGGTCCTGGCCGCTTTCCTGCTCGGAAGATGAGTCATAGCTTTCTTCCTTGGATTCCTCGGAAGATTCTGAGCCTCCTTCACTCTTGCCCACTACTTCGGCAAACCCAACTTTCTGGAGAACTCTGGTTACTTTTATCCTGACTTCATCGCCTTGCTTTGTGCTGGGCACGAACAGGACAAACCCGTCTTTCTTTGCTATGCCGTCGCCCTTCTCTCCGACAGCCTCTATCTTTACATCCAACTCGTCGCCCACTTTAACCGGGGCAAAATTTCGCCCGCCACCGCCAAAGTCGCGCCTTCCTCTGCTCTCGTATCTCATGTCTATTTACCTCTATGTTATTTAATGTTATCTTGCGCAATGCGCAATATACACAAATAAATCATTAAAGTATATAAAATTAATGGTTTTAAAAATGCAGCCCGCCGTTAATAGCAATCACTTCCCCAGTAATATAACTCGCCTTCTCAGAAGCCAAAAACAAAGCCAGCTTGGCAACATCCTCAGGTGTTCCTACCCTTCCCAAAGGAATCCTTTCTGCAAACTCTTTTCTTCTGGCAGGAGGTATTGATTTAAGAATATCAGTCTCAATCAGGCCAGGTGCAATCACATTCGCAGTTATTCCTTTTCTGCTTACTTCTTTTGCAAGAGATTTTGTAAAGCCGATAATTCCCGCTTTTGATGCTGCATAGTTAGTCTGCCCGAAGTTTCCGTCAAGAGCAACAATAGAGCTCATGTTTATTATCCTCCCATTATTAGATAAAATAGAAAGTGCATTCTTTGTAACATTATACGCGCTTGTAAGATTGGTTTTTATTACAATATCCCATTCGCTCCTTTCCATATTCTGCAAGGTCTTGTCCATCACAATGCCAGCATTATTAACCAAAATATCAATGAACCCATACCTCTCTTTTACAATTTCAAACATTTTCCTGACTTCATCAGGATTTGAAACATCGGCCTTTAAAGCAAGGCATTTGGTTTTTGCCTTAATCCCATTCAAAACCTCAAGAGCACCTTTCTCATTCCTGTTGTAGTTTATTATCACATTAGCCCCATTGTCTGCAAACTCTATTGCAATCGCTCTTCCGATTCCGCGTGAAGCTCCGGTAACAAGCGCAGTTTTTCCAGAAAGAATTAATTTCTTCCCTGTTCCTTTTTTCACAGAGCTTACATAAACTACTTCAATAGTAAAGCTGCTTGCGTTTGCAAGAGGATTTGATTTTTGCAGTTCCTTAAACAGCTTATTGGTTGCCAATGTTATCAATTCATCTCTGTCCGTCTCTTCTTTTGGAGTTGGCTCATGCCCTCCGATTTCCGGAAGAATTCCTGCCTGCAGCCTCCTTACCATTAAAAAATTCTGCCAGTCAGAATAATTTACCTTGAATAGTTTAAACACAGGCTCCTGATACTCAAATCCCGCTTTCTTAAGAGCATCAAGGTAAAATTCAATAGGCCTCGGTTCTGGAAAAACAAACTTCCTTTGTGATTCATTCAGCTTGATTCTTTCATCAAGGTTTTTTTTATAAGAATTAAATTTCGGATCATTTCTGACAATATCAAGCGCAATGCCGTGCACTCTTTTTACAGTATCATCTACCATCAGGGCCCCTTCAGGCCTGCTGTCTCTTGTAATGTTGCCGCTTTGGATTGTGAATGTTCCCTTTTCCTTAAGCGCTCCATTAATGCCAATGAATGCCCCTTCTGCATCAGAAACCAAATGAAATGTGTTGGCTGAAATCACATGATCAGCCTTATTCCTGCCTATTGTATCGGCAAGAGTTGCATACCCTGCATCAGTTTTCTCAAGCAAAAAGCATTTAACATTTTTCTTGTCTTTTAAAACCTCATAAGCCTTGCCAAGCCAGGCTGCAGAATTGTCAACAAGCCAAAGCTCAAAATTCTTTTTCACGTGCTCAAGAAGCCTGACAGCAGAAACTCCTGTACCTGCCCCGAAATCCACCACAATATCATCCTCATTTATTTTTTGCTCAAATATTTTAATCAGTTCGTCAAGTATCTCGGTGTAGTATTTTGCATTTGAAACAGCATCGTGGTAGGCTGCAGCTCCTTTAGAAGTTGGCCTTTCAGGCTTCCATGGATTAATTTCAGCTGGCATTAGAACGACAAGCCTCCGTTGACATTCAAAACCTGCCCAGTTATGTATGATGAATCATCTGATGCAAGAAATGCAGCTGCATAAGCTATCTCTTCCGGCAGCCCTGTTCTTTTTAAAGGAATCATGTACTCTATAATTTTTTTCCTGAAAAAAGGGATTTTTCTTGTCATTTCGGTTTGTATGAACCCTGGCGCTATTGCATTTACAGTTATCCCGTGCTTTCCGACTTCTTTTGCAAGCGCTCTTGTAAAGCCGATAATGCCTGCTTTTGAAGCAGCATAATTCGCCTGGCCTACGTTGCCGGAAAGCCCTACAATGGATGAAATGGAGATTATTCTGGAATTTTTTCTGAGCAATGGAAGCGCATTTTTCGTGACATTGAAAACGCTTCCGAGATTTGTATCAATCACTTTGCCCCATTCTTCCTGGCTCATCTTTTTCAGGGTCCGGTCCATTGTGATTCCGGCATTATTAACAAGAATATCCAGATGCCCGAATTTTTCCTTAATAATTTCAAACATTTTTTTAACATCTTCAAAATTCGAGACGTCAGCCTTTATTGCAGCGCTGTTTCTTCCGAGAGATTTTATTTCTTCAGCGGTTTGATTGGCGCCGGTTTCATCCCTATAGTAATTAACAATAACATCAGCTCCGTTCTTTGCAAGCTCTATTGCAATAGCTTTTCCGATTCCGCTTGATGCGCCAGTGACCAGCGCTATTTTTCCTTCAGTCATCCGCCCACCTTCTTCAAAATATGCACAGTCACAGTGCTTCCTGCGCCTCCAATGTTTTGCGCAAGCGCATACTTCACACCGCTTACCTGCCTTTCGCCTGCTTCATTTCTCATCTGCTTAACCAGCTCATAAATCTGAGAAACTCCGGTCGCGCTTATAGGATGCCCTTTTGCCTTCAGGCCTCCGCTCGTGTTTACAGGAAGCTTTCCGTTGATATTGGTTATTCCTTTCCTTATCAGATTCTTTGCCTCCCCCTTTCCGCAGAATCCGAGGTCTTCATAGGAAATAAGCTCAACTGATGTGAATGCGTCATGAACCTCCGCAATATTAATTTCAGAAGGGGAAATTCCTGCCTGGGAAAACGCCTCCTGCGCGGATTTTACCGTTGCCTCCCAGGATGTCATTTCATCCCTTTCAAACGGCGCTAAATAGTCTGATTCCTCTGCTGAGCCAACAACCTCAATATCAGTATTATCGCTTGATAAGACCAATGCAGCTGCCCCATTTGCCGGAATGCTGCAGTCAAAAAGCCTCAAGGGAGAGGCAACAACAGGAGAATTATTGATTTCCTCCATGCTGACTTTTTTTTTGTAAAACCTTGCCTTTGGATTATGAAATGCATTCTGGTGGTTCTTATACGCAACCAGTGCAAGATCATCCATTGTAACGTCATAGCTCATCATATACTGCTGGGCAACCAGCGCATTTTCTGCCGGAAAATTCATTCCCTCAGTCTGCTCATGAATTCTCTCTGTCCCCATCATCATTTCATCAGTTACTTTTTTGCTCAGGTTAGAAACCATTTTTTCAAAGCCAACTACGAGAATATTTTTGTAGTTTCCTGTTTTCATTATCTTTCCTGCAGTCCACAGCGCAGTTCCTCCTCCTGAGCATCCGGAAGGCACCGTTATTATGGGCAGTTTTTTCTGGAAGAGGCTGCTGGCAACAGACGCGGAATGCCTTTGCCTTTCTCCGTTGCTTAAGATATCATTATTGGAAAGCACAATTGCATCAACATCATTCATGGATAAGCTGGAATCGTTCAGAGCTTCAAAAGACGCTTCATAAATAAGATGAGTTGACTGGCATTCCTCTGTGCTGAACTTTGTCATTCCTACCCCTTTGATGAACATCACTTGGCCACCCTTGAAAGCAGTTTTTTCATCTTCGACCTTACCCTGTCTACAGGCGTTATTGTCGCTTTTCCTTCTGTTGTCAATAGTTTTTTCATCAGCACAATCTGCTCAACCGGATCCATGCTCTCGTCTATTTCTGCCATTGGCTTTGCATCAAGCTCTTTGAATTTCCTGATTGCGCACTGTCCGTATGCAACCAGCCTGTTTTTTCCTTCAAGCACATCATCATTAATCTGCGAGCCTATTGCGGCATATAACTCCTGGCCCCTTAATCCAATCAGCCTCGAAGACAGCACGTAAAAAAAGTTCAGGCAGGCAGGGCACGCCATTCCGTCAATAACCTTTATGTCTGCATGAGGTGTTTCATTAGGCGAGGGGGCCTTGATTGGATATTTCAAGGCATCAATCTCATTGCCAACCACTTCAATATCTTTAGTCGCTGTACCTACATAAAGCGGCTGCTTCAGCATGGTTATCCCGCAAAAAATTGAATCCAGATTTTCTGCATTCCTGCTTGACAGAACTAAATTCAGGAAAGCGGGCTCGCCCAATCCCAAAGGCCCCTGGCCCTGCATGCCGTTTGTCGAGTCAGCAACATTAAATACATCAGAAAATATTTTTGAAAACAAGGGAATAATTTTGTGGATTCCATAAAAATACATTTCTCTTTGCGTAGCTTCATCTGCAAGCCTTGTAAGATTTTCCATTGCGCCTGACAGCCCAAGCTGGAAGTTGGTTTTCATTACAGGCGCGTTTATTATTTTTCGGTGCAAGGCTTCCCTGAAAACCCCGAACTTCATTCCTTCCAATTCAACTACCTCGAACGGGCCTTTTGAAATGTCCGCAAATTTTACATCATGTTTTTTGCATATCTCTAAGATTCCGGCTTTGGATGCGGCGTCAGTAGAATCAGAGCCTATAAGCGCCTGCTCTGCAACCAAAATATTTTCTTTTTTTATCCCGGATTCAAGCAGGAATGCAATCAATCCGTCAATGAATTCAGGGTTAGTGTTCACAGCCTGATAAGGATAAGCCGCTGCCACAATGCTTGGCTTTATCAGCACTTTGTCTTTAGGGCCAATCCCGATTCCGTTAAGATATTCTATAGATTCTTTTATTGCCTCATAAACATCATACTTTACCCTGGAGATTGAAACCGCGCTTTCTGTTTTTGCTTTCTCAACGGCAAAATTATCCCCTATCTTGAAATCCTTCATTGTTTTTTTTGGAATCTTGTTGCCATGCTCGTCCTGTAATAACAGAATATTATACGGAATAATCGGGTGCATTGGAGATGGTATCATAACTTTCGTTATCCCAATAACTTTTAGCTTTGTGCCTTTTTGTTTTGAAATGTGCCCTTTGCAGTAGATGCATTTAGAAACAGGATAAATCCATTTTTTATTGCACTTTTCACAAATCCATCTTAGTATCATCCGCCCACCTTCTTCAAAATATGCACAGTCACAGTGCTTCCTGCGCCTCCAATGTTTTGCGCAAGCGCATAATTCACACCGCTTACCTGCCTTTCGCCTGCTTCATTTCTCATCTGCTTAACCAGCTCATAAATCTGAGAAACTCCGGTCGCGCTTATAGGATGCCCTTTTGCCTTCAGGCCTCCGCTCGTGTTTACAGGAAGCTTTCCGTTGATATTGGTTATTCCTTTCCTTATCAGATTCTTTGCCTCCCCCTTTCCGCAGAATCCGAGGTCTTCATAGGAAATAAGCTCAACTGATGTGAATGCGTCATGAACCTCCGCAATATTAATTTCAGAAGGGGAAATTCCTGCCTGGGAAAACGCCTCCTGCGCGGATTTTACCGTTGCCTCCCAGGATGTCATGTCCTCGCTTTCGAATGCAGAGATCCTGTCAACGCACAAAGATGAAGCTGCAATCTCTATGTCTGTTTTGTCTTTTGATATTATGGCAGCTGCCGCTCCATTTACGGACAGGCTGCAGTCAAAAAGCCTCAAGGGAGAGGCAACAACAGGAGATTTTTTTATTTGTTTTAATGTAACTTGTTTTCTGTAAAACCTTGCTTTAGGATTATGAAATGCATTTTGGTGGTTCTTATACGCAACCAGCGCAAGGTCATCAGTGGTTGCATTATACCTATTCATGTATTGCTGGGCAACAAGAGCATTCTGCGCAGGAAAATTTAAACCTTCTGTTTGTTCATAAATTCTTTCCGCTGCCATCATTATTTCATCTGTAACATTCATTGAATTATTTGTCAAAAGCCTTTCAACTCCAACTACAAGCGTATTGTTATAATCAAGCTTATTAGCAGTCCATAATGCAGCCCCTCCGCCGCCGCAGACAGCAGTTGCAGTCAGGATAGGAACTTTTCTTTTTATTATGCTGCTGACAACAGATGAAAATAGCCTTTGCCTTTCACCATTGTTTTCTGTATCAACAGAAGAAACTACAACCGCATCTATCTCATCAACTTCCAGTTCTGCGCTCTCAAGGGCTTCAAGAGTCGCTTCATACACAAGCTCCTGGCTTGTACAACTCTGCGCCCCAAATTTAGTCATCCCCACTCCTTTAATGTACATAGAAACACCTATTTGCTGTGCTGCTTGGCCCTGAAATCAGACTTATTCACGATTGCCAGCATAAGATAGGCTTCAGCCACAAGATTTTCCTTTACAAATGCCTTTCCCTGAAGAATTGCTCCCCTTTCATCCTGAGCAATAAGGCTCACTTCAAACCTCACTTGGTCATTGGGGAAAATAGGAGACGTAAATTTGACATCTTTCAGCCGGTAAGCAAGAAAATCCTTTTCGTTATGGTTTGGAACGTTGCTTCTTGCCAATAAAGTTGCAGCCTGGCCCATCCCTTCAACAGTAAGTGCTCCCGGCATTATAGGAAACCCGACAAAATGTCCTTTGAAGAATGATTCATCTCCTGAAAGGCTTTTGACCGCAACAATACTGCTGCTTGTAAGGCTTATGACTTTATCCAGGAATAAAAACGGCTCATCATAGGGTATAATCTTCTTGATTGCTTCCTTATCAAGTTCCCCATTCTTGTCTTTTAGTTCGCTGAATTGGCTCATTTCTTACAAAATTCTTAACCTTGAACAATTTAAATACCTTTCTGCCTTAATTTTATTTAATCTATACTTTATAAAATAACTTTTTTATAATATATATCACAAACTTAAATGGTGCAAATCTTTATAAAACCGTTCTCAAGTTAGGCATACTTATGCTAAAGAATAAGAAAGCAAGGCTTGAGTTTAGCCTAAGGCAGAAGCGCATAATAGACTTATCAAACAAAGCCCTCAAGCCGCTGGAAAATTCTTATCATTCCTTTATCAGTTTTTTTTTAAGGGTAAAATCTAAATTTCCTTATATCTACAGGTATTTTGAAGGGCTGATAAGCCACCATATAATCACCCCGGGAAGGGAATTCTTTTATTCTTTTAACATAAAGGATGTTGGAAGCCTTACCCTGGCTAATGTTATCAAAAGGCTGCCGCACGTAGACGAATCCCAAGTTGAGGAAATCTTTAGCAATCCTTCAAAAAAGTCGTTTCTTGATATTCTGACAAAAGGCTTTGGAATGGACAAAAAGAAAGAAAAGACATATACTCGTCTTGGAAAATCCGGTTTTAAAAGAATTTTGATAGCTAACAGGGGAGAAATAGCGCTTAGGATTATAAGGGCATGCAGGGAGCTGGGCATTGAAAGCGCAGCCATATACTCTGAAAACGAGAAAGATTCCCTTGCCGTAAAGTTTGCAGACAAGTCATTCAACATTGGCAAGCCAAAGAACTACCTCCATATAAGAAAAATTGTTAAAATAGCAAAACAGGCCGGCTGCGACGCAATCCACCCGGGATACGGATTCCTTTCCCAAAATCCCAAATTTGCAAGGCTTTGCGAGAAAAAAGGAATCAAGTTTATAGGTCCATCTTCCAAAATGATTGAAAAGCTTGGAGACAAGATAGAGGCAAAAAGGGCAATGGACAGGGCTCATGTGCCGATAATAGAAGGCACAGGGGAAGATCTCAAGAGCAAGAAGCAGGCTTTAAAGATAGCAAGGAGGATAGGATTTCCAGTCATCATAAAGGCCTCTGCAGGAGGCGGTGGAAAAGGAATGAGGATAGTTACAGGAGAGGAAGGTGTCTTTAGTGCCTATGACAGCGCAAGCAGCGAGGCCATTAACGCTTTCGGGGACGGTTCATTATATATTGAAAGATATCTTGAAGAGCCAAGGCATATTGAATTCCAGATTCTCGCAGACCAGCATGGGGATGTAATCCATCTGGGAGAAAGGGACTGCAGCATCCAAAGAAAGCACCAAAAGCTCGTTGAAGAAAGCCCAAGCCCTGCGCTTGATAACGATTTAAGGGCTCAAATGGGTGTAGCTGCGGTTAATGCAGTAAAAGCAATAGGCTATGAAGGCGCAGGAACAGTTGAATTCTTGCTTGACAAGAGCAGGAATTTTTATTTCATCGAGATGAACACAAGGATTCAGGTTGAGCATGGCGTTACTGAAATGGTGACAAATGTTGACTTGGTCAAGGAGCAGGTCAAATTGGCTGAAGGCGCAAAGCTTGCATACAGGCAGGAAGACATAAAATATGAAGGGCACGCAATTGAATGCAGGATAAATGCAGAAGACCCAAGAATGGATTTTGCGCCCTCTCCCGGAACGATTGTAAACTATCTTCCGCCAGGGGGCCCCGGAATAAGGATAAGCAGCTCCTGCTATTCAGGATGCAGCATCTCTCCGCAATTTGATTCATTGATAGCATTGCTCATCTGCCATGGAAGAACAAGAAGCGAGGCAATAGCAAGAATGAAGAGGGCATTAGGCGAATTTGTGGTTGATGGCGTAAAGACGACAATCCCATTCCACCAGGCTGTTTTGGGCAAAAGGCAGTTTCTAAAAGGAAATGCAACCACCTCTTTTATCGAGAACAACAGGATAATGGAAGAGCTGAAAGAAACAAAGTCGGTTAAAGAGAGCCTTACAAAAGAAAAGAAAGTCCTGATTGTAACGACAGCAGTAACTCAATACCTTGCAAAGAAGCAGCAGGCAAAGGCAAACAGGAAAATAAACCCATGGGCCATGACAGCAAGGCAGGAAGCGATGAATGAAGGGATGTTTGAGGAATAGTTTTTTTCTTTTAGTTATTAATTAAAAAAATTTAAATTCGTTCGCTTTCGCTCACAATATCCTGCGCTCGGTTTCGCTTTTCTGCCATTGCGCGAAACCTCGCCATACATTCAAATAAAAAAAACAAAATCGACCAAATAAAATGCCCAAATACAAAATCTCCCATTTCAACTCCCTAACCTCCACCCAGGACAAGGCCAAAGAATTCGCTAAAAAAGGATTAAGCGGTGTAATAATAATTTCCAACATCCAAACCAAAGGCAGGGGCAGATTCAAAAGAAAATGGCATTCATCCAAAGGCGGGTTGTGGATGTCAATAGTATTAAAACCAAAAAATACCGAAAATCTTCAGCTCCTGACTTTTGCCGCAGCAGTGGCAGTCGTCAAATCAATCAAAAAATTAACAAATATAAATGCAAAAATAAAATGGCCAAATGATGTCCATTACAAAGGGAAGAAATTATGCGGTATCTTAACAGAAGGCATTTTTGGAAAAGAGAACTGCGTTGTTGTAGGAATTGGGCTGAATGTGAACCAGGATAATTTTCCGGATGGCATTAAAAATATTGCAGCTTCATTAAAAACAATCAATGGGAAAGAAGTAAATATTAAAGAATCAATGAAAATAATAATTGGGCAATTCTCAAATCTATATGAAAACTATTATAATAAAAATAAGTTTGATAAAATATTAAGGGAATGGAAGAAATATTCAGATACCATCGGCAAAAATGTAAAAGTCATTTCAAGAAACAAGTTATGGAACGGAAAAGCAGTTGGGCTTGATGAAAACTGCAGCCTATCAGTTAAATTGAAAAATAAAAAAATAATAAAAATTGCAGAGGGAGATATAAAAATAAGATATTAGCCAATCCTGAGCTTCTTTCTTACATCATCAGGCATCTTTATTGATTTCATCTTCTTCCAGTCAACGAAAACATTGATTGTGTATCCTGAAGCAAGCAGCTTCCTGCCTTTCTTCCGGTAAACTTTATTTTCAAACTTCACGCTCTTATTTTTTATTTCTGTAATTTTGGTTTCAATGGAAAGAAAGTCATCATACCTTGCAGGATGAAAATAATTGCAGTGCGATTCAACAACAGGGCTTATGATATTCCTGTCATGAAGCGCCTTGTAGCCTATCTTCAGGCTTCTGAAAAGCTCCCTTCTCCCGCTTTCAAACCACCTGAAGTAATTTGCGTAATAGGCAACCCCTCCTGCATCAGTATCTCCATAAATTACCCGGTGCTCGGTTTTGTGCATAAAATGAAGATTATCCGATAAGTATTTATTTATTTCCATAATGTTTAAAAAACAAGGTTGTTTTCTGCTTAATATGCCAATACTAAAAAGCATCCCGATTTTAAGAAAGATAATTGACACGGGATATGCAATCCTGCTCATAATAATAATCAGCGCATTAGTCGGGTTAATTCTGGCTTTTCCGGTCATGTGGCTGTGGAATTTCGTATTCGGCCAGCTTTACAGGATTAATGTTTTCCAGGCATGGATGCTGAACATACTTGCCAGCATCCTTTTCGGGCAGAGAAGCTCAGGCAAATAAACACAAATCAAAATCTTAGAATTCTGTTGATATCCATGCAATTCTCAAAATCATCAGCCAGTTTTTTGAGGTTTTTTGAAAAAGGGACAAGGCCTATTACAGGAATATCATTTAGTTGCCAGATTATTTTTTTATTGTCTTCTTCAATCAGGCTGCCTTTAAAATAATTCATCACAATCCCCAATATCCTGGCATTTATTGACTTAAGCGCATTTACCGTCAGGCTGGTGTGGTTTATTGTACCCAGCCCTGCCCTAGAAACCACTAATGCCGGAACTGACAGCTCTTTGATTAAATCAAGAACAGTGTAATCTCTTGTTAAGGGGACCATCAACCCTCCGGCGCCTTCAACGAGAGTATAGTCAAATTTTTTTGAGATTTCCTTGCAATGTTTTTTAATTAAATTCACATCAATTTTTTTGTTTTCCAATTCTGCCGCCAGGTGGGGCGAAGAGGCAAATTTAAAGCTGTAATCATTAAACAGATATTCTTCAGGAATTCCGCTTAACTTTTTAATGAGCGCCAAGTCAGGAGATTTAATTTTTCCTTTCAGCAGCCCGCCGCACTGTACGGGCTTGTAAACCGCTATTTTTTTTCCTTTTCTGGCCAAGGCAGAAGTTATGCAGGCCGTAATTACGGTTTTTCCAACGCCCGTATCAGTTCCTGTTATGAAAATAGTTTTTCCCATGATGGAATATTTGAAATCAGATCATTTCACAGCCATCGGCATGAATTCTGTCGAGCCGAATACGCCATAAATTTTATGCTCTTTAAGCCATATTGCTCTTTTCAGATAGCCGATGGCAGGGCCCAAGACATTAGCTGCCATTGTTGTTTCATCCCCGAGCATGAATTTGTGCGAGCTGATTTTTCCGTCAAATGTTTTTCCTGTCAAGGTCATTGTCGTTGTTACGGGCTTTTTGGCGCGCCTTGTATCCATAACGCCTCCAACAGACACCTGGCTGAGCTTGTCAACAACACCTGCTCTTTTCAAAAGAATATCGTCGGCATGCTCCATATTGCTGAATTCCAGCCTGCCGTTGGTCTTGTCCAGGAGAGTTTCAATTTCTTTATCAGTCATTGATTTTGCTTTCTCAACAGTATACCCTGGCAAATGAGCTATGTCTTCCCTTATGGTTCCTTTGTATTCTTCCCAGTTTGCTATCCCCACTCCCCAGAAAATGTCAACTTTATCGACTTTTGTAAAAGACTGCGATGCAAGGACTGCCACCGCCGTAAGCAATCCGGGAGTTGCGCCTGTTCCCGTGATGTAAGCTGATTTATTCCTCTCAAAAAAATTATTCATGCCGAACATTATCTTCATTGCCTGCGTTCTTTTCAGCGGATCGGAAAAAGCCCCCTGATAACCTTCTTTCAGGAATCTTTTTGCAACAGAAGGAATAAATTCGTTTGGAAGATTAGGCAATGTAATCAGAATTCCTTCTATTCCCTTTGATATTTTTATTATCTCTCCAATGGAATCATCAGATTTTTCCCCTATAGAAGACACAGACTCATTTTTGCCTAAGGAATATATTCTTTTTGGCTTAATTCCTTTTTCATCAACAGCATACCCTCTTTTGTCGCAGGCAGCGATTATCCTGACTTCTTTTTTCTTTTCTATAATCCTTGCAGCAGATTTTCCTATTCCTCCTGCTCCCAGAATGGCTATGTCCATGAATATAGCAAAGTTTATGAATATTTAAATGTATTTCAAATTATGGGTCAAGTAAGTGAAAAATTAAAAGAGATGAAAAGAAAAAACCTCTTCAGGAAATTCAGGACTATTGAAAGCTCCTGCAGCGGCGTTGTGAAATTTAAAAATAAAAATTGCATAATGCTCGCTTCAAATAATTATTTTGGGCTTAACACCCATCCAAAAGTTGTTGCCGCTGCAAAAAAAGCAATTGATAAATACGGCACAGGTAACGAGGCTTCGCGGCTGATTGTAAATCTGGACCTGCATGAAAAGCTTGAAAAAGAAATTGCTAAATATAAAAAATGCCAGGCAGCTCTGGTATATTCAAGCGGCTTTGCAGCAAACCTTGGGATTATCAGCAGCATTGTGGGGAAAAAAGATTTGATACTGAGCGACGAGCTTAATCATGCAAGCATAATTGACGGCTGCAGGCTGAGCAGAGCTGAAGTAATTGTCTACAGGCATTGCGATGTTAATGATTTGGAATCAAAATTGCTTAAAATCAGAAAAAACAATAAAAAAATTAAAATTCTTGTCGTTACAGACAGTGTTTTCAGCATGAACGGAGATGCCGCCCCGCTGAAGAAAATTCTGAAATTCAAAAAAAAATATAATTTTTTATTTATGGTTGATGATGCGCATTCAACAGGAATTGTTAATGCTAATTTTAAAGGAATTGACATTAATATGGGCACGCTTTCAAAAACTTTGGCTTCCCAGGGCGGATTTGTCGCGGGCAGCAGAGAAATAATTGATTATTTAAGAAATATGTCAAGGCCGCTTGTTTACTCAACCGGGCTTTCGCCTCCAAACGCGGCAGCTGCGCTTGAGGCATTAATAATAATTAAAAAAGACAAAAAATTAAGAGATAAGCTGCTCGACAATGCAAGATATTTTAGGGATAGCCTGAGAAAGATGGGATTTGATGCCGGAGGGGATATTCAAATCATCCCGTTAATTTTAGGAGACAATAAAAAAGCAATGCAGTTCCAGAAATTATTGGAGGAAGAAGGAGTATTTGTAACTGGAATAAGGCCGCCAACCGTGCCAAAAGCCATGCTAAGGATTTCTGTCATGGCCACCCATACAAAAGCGCAGCTTGACAAGGCATTAAGCTCGTTTGAAAAAGTGGGGAAACGGCTCGGAATGTTAAGATGAGTCAGTTATTTCCTGATGTCCAAAAATAATTTTTGTATTTTCAAAATTTCTAATCATATTATAAACTTCCATTATCTTGTCTGGATTCCAGAGTATTCCCGGAAGGCAGTTATATTTCAGATTTTCAGATGTATAGCAGGCATCTCCGGCAATGAATGTGCGCTTTCCGTTAATATTCAAAAGCACTGACTGGTGCCCTTCTGTGTGGCCGAAAGTCTGCACAATTTTTACAGCGCCGTCATCAAACAGGTCCATATTTCCGTCAATAATCCTGTAATTCAAATTTTTATTAATCTTGTCAGGATACGCCAGCAGCTGGTATGGCTTTGGATTGCATGCGCTTTCAAATTCTCTTTTCTGGACAATAATCTCGGCGCCTTTAAAATACGAATTGTTCTCGCAGTGGTCAATGTGCAGGTGCGTGTTGATTATGAAGTCTATTTTTATTTTTTTATTTTTGATATATTCCGGAATGTCATTTTCCAGGATGGGCATGTAATATTTCAGGCGCCTGCCCCAGGTATTTTCAAATTCTGAAGAAAAGCCGGTATCTATGAGCACGTTCCCATTCTGATGCTGGACTAAAAAGCAATAAACCGGAATTCTTATCATCTTTCCCATATCCCTTCCAAGTGTCACAAACCCCTTGTCGCATTCCAGATAGCCATTTTTAATAATGCTGAACTCCATGCCAGAAAAGATATTTAAATCAAATAAAAACCTTTTGCAAAATGAAAGTCTACAGGACAGCATCAATGACGGCCGTATGGCGCAATATGGCAGGGATAGACGAGGATTCAATCATCCACGTAAACCTCTTAATGAGATTTTTTGCATACACCATGGGAAAATTAGACCCAAACAGCGTCGCTACAATTGCGGAAAGAACCAAAAAAATAGATTTTATAATTAAAAAATCAAATCCAAAATGCATTGTCGAAATAGGGGCCGGATTCTCTTCAAGGTCAGGAAGATTCAAAAATACAAAATTTTACGAGATGGACTTGCCTCATTTTAAAAAATTTAAAAAGAATATAATCAAGTTTGACATTGGAAAAGATGAATTGAAACTTGACATTAAAAACGCGCTGTTTATTGTCGAGGGAGTAACAATGTATCTGCAAAAAGAACAGGTTCTGGCGCTGCTTAGTCAAATCAAAAAATACAAGGGCAGCATTCTGATTGATTTTTTCAATAAAGAATATTCGGCAAAGAAAAAAAGCCTCCGCGAAAAAATATATAAGGCATTATTCAGGCTGATTATAGGAAGCACGCGCCTTTTTGATTTTAGGATAGAAAACATTCAGGAAGGCATTGCCTTATTGAAAGCATCAGGATACGAAAATATAAAATTCCATAAATATAAAATCCCAAAAACTTTAGACGTACTCTTCTTCGCTCAGCTTTAATTTTTGCCGCGGTTTCTGAAATGCCTTCCTTGGCTTCAGCCCTAAAAGCCTGAACATCTCCATATCCTCATTCGCTTCAGGGTTTCTCTGAGTCAGCAGCCTGTCCCCCAAAAATATGGAATTTGCGCCTGCCAAAAAACACAATGCCTGCCCCTCTCTGCTTATGCTGATTCTTCCGGCTGACAGCCTGACAGCGGATTCAGGCATTATAATCCTCGTCGTTGCAACCATCCTTACCATATCCCAAACTGAAATTTGCTTATTATTTCCGAGAGGGGTGCCTTTGACCGGAATCAGGGAATTTATTGGCACAGATTCAGGGTGCGGATTTAAGGATGACAGAGTCAAAAGCATGCCAGCCCTGTCTTTAATCGATTCCCCCATTCCTATAATTCCGCCTGAGCATACAGTGATGCCTGCTTTTCTCACCCTGTTTAATGTGTTAATCCTGTCTTCATAAGTCCGTGTTGTTATTATTTTTTTATAAAATTCGGGAGAAGTATCAACATTGTGGTTATACGCATAAAGCCCTGCTTCAGCAAGCCTTTTTGCCTGATTTTCCGTCAGCATCCCCAAAGTGCAGCACACTTCCATGCCTAAGTTATTTACTTCCTTCACCATCTCAAGAACTTTTTCAAAATCTTCATTGTCTTTTGCCTCGCGCCATGCTGCGCCCATGCAGAATCTTGTAGCGCCATTCTTTTTTGCAGTTTCTGCAGTTTCTATGACTTTGGCAATATCAAGCAGCGGATGCGCCTCGATTTCTGTTCTGTATCTTGCTGACTGAGGGCAATAAGCGCAGTCCTCGCTGCAGGCGCCTGTCTTTATTGATAGCAGTGAGCTTACCTGGACTTCAGAGGCGTTATGAAACTTTCTGTGAACAGATGCTGCATTGTGAACAAGTTCAAGCAGAGGCATATTATAAATTTCCAGAATTTCTTCCTCTTTCCAGTCATGCCTTACAAATCCCATTTCAGTTAAAAATTATAAATTTATTTCACTCAATCACAGCCAGTAAATCTCCCTTATTAACATTATCATTTTTCTTGATTTTGATTTCCTTGACTGTGCAGTCCCTTGGGGCTGTGATATCATTTTCCATCTTCATCGCAATAAGCGTAAACAGGCTCTGCCCCTGCCTGGCATTTGCGCCTTCCTTTATTTTTACGTCATAAATTATGCCGGGCAAGGGCGCGATTATTTCATTTCCGGAATCAGATGATTCCTTCTTCTGCAGCCTTTCAATTGCAGTAGGGCCTGCATCCTTTTTCGTCTCAATTTCATAGACATCTGCCCCGCAGTGGACAAAAATCCTGCCTTCTTCCGTTTCCTCTACAAGAACCTTGTATTCCTTTCCGTCAACCTTAACAACAAGCTCTTCCATTTGATTTTAGTATTGTTTTATTTTTTTTAAGCAGGATTTTTTAGTTTTATATGCTTCTGCTTTCACAGCGCATTAAACTATTTTTTAATATTTTTAAAAAACGATTAATGTTGCACATTATATCTGCATTCCATGCGGCGGGCGGAGGGCAGCCGAAACAATTGAAGTGCACTCTGCCAGTACCCTCCCCTAAAAATTTATTCCGTTAATGTACCGGTTTCTAAAATCAAATTTAAAAAATTAAAAATCCCAATCACGGCAAGCTGCGGGGATTTTTAAGCCTCAAATTGAGTTATGATATCGCAGCAAGCTGCGGAGTATGAACTCAATTTGAGCAATCAAAGCGGCATATTGCCGTGCTTCTTTGCCGGCCTCTTTTCTCTTTTTGACAAATGCATTTCAAGGCATTTGACCAAGGCAATCCTTGTTTCCTTTGGCTCGATTATCATGTCTATCTTTCCAAGCTTTGCTGCAACATAAGGATTGAGATATTTTTCCTCATATTCTTTTACAAGCTCAGATTTAACCTTATCGGAGTCTTTTCCAGCTAATTTATCCCTGTTAACTATCTTTACAGCCTGCTCAGCGCCCATGACTGCAATTTCTGCATTAGGCCAGGCAACCACGCTGTCATACCCCATGTCTTTAGAAACCAGCGCAATATATGCGCCTCCGTAAGCTTTCCTAAGAACCAATGAAATTTTAGGAACCGTTGCTTCGGAATAAGCATAGAGAATTTTCGCCCCGTGCCTTATTATTCCGCTGTGCTCCTGGTCAGTTCCAGGTAGGTAACCTGTTACATCAACAAGGTTGATTAGGGGAATATTAAAGCAGTCACAAACCCTGACGAATCTTGAAATTTTGTCAGAGGAATTTATGTCAAGGCACCCTGCAAGAAATTTGGGCTGGGTCGCTGCAATCCCTACAGCATTTCCGTTCAGCCTTGCAAAGCCGATAATTATATTTTCTGCATAGTTTGACTGGATTTCAAAAAAAGATTTTTTGTCAAATATTTCTGAAATCACATCTTTCATGTCGTAAACTTTTCTAGAATCATCCGGCACAATCGACTCAAGTTTTTTTGTCTCCCTTGAAGCATTGTCTGAATCATAATGCGCAGGGCTTTCGAGATTGTTTTGGGGAAGGTAGCTTAACAAAGCCTTGATTATATCCAAACATTCTTTTTCATTTTCCGCTGCAAAATGCGCAACGCCGCTTTTTGCATTGTGTGCTGCTGATCCCCCAAGCCCTTCGAAATCTATTGTTTCTCCTGTAACTGTTTTTATGACATCAGGACCTGTAATGAACATATAGCTGGTTTTCTTAACCATCACTATAAAATCAGTAAGCGCGGGAGAATAAGCGGCAATGCCTGCGCACGGCCCCATTATTGCAGAAATTTGAGGAATTACTCCTGATGACAGTGTGTTAAGCTGGAATATCCTTCCTCCTGCGTCCAGCGCAGAAATCCCTTCCTGAATCCTTGCGCCTCCCGAATCAAGCAGCCCAATGCAGGGGCAGCCGTTTTTTAATGCAAGCTCCATCACATGAATTATCTTTTTGTTGTGCATCTCGCCCATTGAGCCGCCCATGAAAGAAAAATCCTGGGCATAAACGTAAACGGGCTTTTTGCTGATTGTTCCGTGGCCTGTTATTACACCATCGCCTGCCTTCTTTTTTGCCTCAAGATCCTTGCTCTGAAGCTCAGCAAAAGCATCAAGCTCCATGAAAGAATTTTCATCAAGAAGATATTTTAACCGTTCCCTTGCTGTCAATTTGCCTTTCTTGTGCTGCATCTCAGCAGCATCTTTATCATTCAAAACAGCCTTCTTCCTGCCAAGAAACTCCTTAACCTTATTTCCCCCCATAACCTTAGGATTATGAATGATAGTTTAAAAATGTTGCGGGAACTGATTTGCCGGAAAAAATATTTCAATACGTTTAAATATAATCATAAATCAATTTGAATAAATGAAGATTAATTTATCAGATTCGATTCAAAGTGGTAACCTAGGCATTAGTTTGTATATCATGATAGCATGCCTGTCAACAGGATATCTCCTTATTTATAAGCAAAATTGGATTGCTAATATAAACCGATTTAGGGAAAAACTAGGGCTAAGATACCGATTAAAAACAAGCGCAAGAACTAATCAAATTGAAAGCAGAGTCCTAAAAATCTTTGGATGGATAATAATGATTTTAGGCATAATGGTGTTTATGGTCACTTTATACTACAGAATATTTTCATAATAAATTTTAACTATATTTTCTAAAATAACTTAAAGCCCTTACTCTCTTTAACTCCGATTATCCCTCCTTCCACAATTTTGAACAGAATTTCCCTTTCACTCTGGAGTGAGCGGTGTTTACGGACTATTAGCCTTCTGTTCCCATTCGGTGTTATTTGCAGCTCAATCAGGCACTTGCTTCCGTACTTCAGAATATCTCCGCCTACAATGTGAATTTTGTCCTTATCATCAAAATCAGCATATACCTGGTTGGTTACCAAAACAGGAATGTTTTTTTTCCTTGTGATTTCCGTCAGATATGAAATCTGCCTTCCCAGTTCCCTGTTGACATTCTGTATGTCCTCATTCTTTCCCATCTCAAGCCTGTAAAGCATTGCTATTGTATCCACAACAATAAGCCCGATTTTGTCATTCACAATTTCCTTCAGCTTTTCAAAAGATTTTTTTTGCTCTTCAAAGCTTGTCGGCCTCAGGAAAACAATATTCTCAAGAATCTTTTTGTAATCCTGGGTGATGTGAAGGCATATCTGCCTCAGCCTGTCAAGGGAAAACCCGCCTTCAGTATCTACGTAGATTACTTTCTTACCTAGCCTTGCGACATTGATTGTGCATAGAATGCTAAGAACTGTCTTTCCTGAGCCGGCAGGCCCGTATATTGTTGTGACTATGTCATTCTCATACCCACCGCCCATCATAGCATCAAGTATCTTGCTTCCTGTCGGTGTTTTTACAACCAAGATTTCATTTGGCTCCATAATCTTGCAAGATAGCTGGCAATATTATATAATTTGTTGTTTTTAGAAAGCCTTTTATTTGCAATGAAGATAACATTCATTCATGAAAGATAAAAATAAGAAATTCAGCGGGATGGCTGTAACCTCGTTTATATTCGGGCTTGGCTTTTGGATTCCCCTGCTTAATTTTATTCTTGGCGGATTGGCAATCTACATGGGCATAAGATCCATGATCCTCATCAGAAATAATCCAGGAAAATACAGGGGCAAAGTTCTTGCAATTCTTGGAATTATATTTGGGGCATTGGTATATTTTACCTACATTGTAGGAGCTGGAATGTGCCTATACGGGTACAAAACAATCTGCTCAAATATCGGATTATCATTTCTTACCAGATAAAACCCATAGGCGTTATTGAAAAGTTGAAGGTTGCCATCAGCTTAGTGAGCATCTTAATGATAAACTATTCAGCAAAAAGGAAATTGCAATGGGAATTTTTGCCATAAAGGATTATTTAAACATGCGAACCGATGGCAACCCGAGCCAGCAGGCGAGAACTTTTCAATAACGCCTACCCATAGAAACGTTTAAAAAAGCCCAGCAATTAAAAACAATACAATGAAAGACATGATAATGCTAGCCTCAAGCATCCTGTTTGGAATTCTGTTTGCTTTCCTCTGCTTCATTTTCACGATTTTTATCATTTCCAGGTTCATGAAAAGAACATACAAAAAATATGAGCCGAAAGTAAGCGTAGTAATCCCTTCCTATAATGAGGAAAAGAACATAAGCTCATGCTTAGGCTCAGTTTTTAGCTCAAACTATCCTAAGCAAAATCTTGAAGTGATTGTCGTAGATGACGGCTCAACAGATAACACAATAAATATCGTCAAGAAATATTCAAACGTAAAACTCCTAAAGCAAAAGCATCTTGGAAAAGTAGAAGCTTTGAATTATGGAATAAAAAAATCATCAAGAGAATTAGTAGTTACAATTGATGCCGACACAGTTTTGGATAAAAACTGCATAAGGGACTTGGCTGCGCCGTTTTCAAACAAAATCATAGCAGCCACAAGCGGCAATAATCATGTCAAAAACAAGAACAGCATAATAGGAACTTTCCAAAATATAGAATACCATTTCAGCAACCTCATCAGGATAAGCTTTTCCACGGTTTTCGACAACGGCATATGGTTTTCAGGCTCATTGGCTTGCTACAGGAAATCAGCTATAAAGAGAACAGGCTATTTCAAGAAAGATACGATGGCGGAGGACCAGGACATTGCATTGGAGCTAAAAAGAGCAGGGTATAAGACGCTTAACGTTTCAACTGCAGTTGGCCATACTATTGTTCCCGATAATGTCAAAGATCTTTACATCCAGCGCTCACGATGGTGGATAGGAACACTTCAGTCAATTGTCAAGAACAGGAAGCTGTTTTCAAGAAAATCAAGCCCTTCGATCCTTTTCCTTTTCGTCAACCAGTATTGGTGGTCATTTTATTCATTTTTATCGCTTCCTTTGATAATCTACCAGATAAACTATTGGCTGCCGTACAATTCGCAGACAATTTTGGATATTTCAAGCTATCTTTTCAAGTGGTTCAGCTTATTGGGGCCTGCGTATGTCCTTTACAAGCTGCCTGTTTACGGCATTTCAATATACAGCATTTTCGGCGTTTTGGCAGGGATAATGACAACTGCCCTTAGCATATCGGCACTTAGGATATTCAGGGACAAGCTGAGCTTCCAAAATCTCCTTGCCATATTCTTTTACTTTCCATATACCATAGTTTTAAATATAATAATCTTAATCAGCATGCTACGGACTAGGTTTTGGTCCAGGAGCTTTTACATAAAGTGAGCTGAAATGAGCATAATAGACATATTAAAAGTTTACAGCCAGGATTATGCCAGCCTAATCACAAACTTTTTTGCATGGTACAATTCTATTGGCAGGCACCTTTTGGATTTTCTGCATAACATTTTTCAGTCCGTTTTTAACGTGCTTCTTTTCGCGGCATTTCTTGTCTCTCTTCTCTACTTGGTTATGTCAGCCTATTCTATTTTCAAAAGGCGCGAGAACATGGCTGATGATGGGCCTAAAGGGGAGCTTCCATTTGTAACAGTCCAGATTCCTACTTTTAACGAGCTGGCTGCAATAAGATGCGCCAAAAGCTGCATGGATTTTGACTACCCAAAAGACAGATACGAGATTATAATAGGCGATGACAGCAATGACAAAAGCGTTTCAAAAAAATTGGGCGAGTTTGCCGCTGAAAGTAAGAGAATCAAGCTGCTGAAGAGAGAAACTAACGCAGGATTTAAGCCCGGCAATCTTAACAACATGCTGAAGCACACCAAAGGCGAAATAATAGTCATTTTTGATTCAGATTTTATCCCAAACAGCGAATTTCTCAGAAAAATAGTTGCCCCTTTCATGAAAGATAAAAATATTGCAGCTGCCCAGGCAAGATGGAATTTAATCAATTCAAACCAGAATCTGATAACTTCGCTTGGCGCAACAATAGTGTCCACATGCCACCATGTTACGATACCTTTCATGTACAGCAGGAGAAAGCTTACATTCCTATGCGGCTCGGCAGAAGCAGTGAGGAAAGACGTGCTTCTAAAATTAGGTTCATGGGAAAATGGCAACCTTACAGAAGATATTGAATTCTCCCTCAGGATACTTGAGAACGGATACAGGATAGCCTACCTTCATGATTTGGAGTGCGACAGTGAAGTTCCTTTCACGCTTAAAGACCTTTACAAGCAGCAGATGAGGTGGGCTTACGGAGTCATCTACTCATGGAAAAAGCACTTTTTCACCATGGCTAAAAGCAGGCACTTGACATTTATTGACAAGGTTTACATGCAGGGAATATTCTTGAGCGGGTATCTTTTGTCCACACTTTTGGCAGGGCTTTTCATAACAGGGACTTTGAGCTTTATAACCCACGCCCCTGCGCCGATGGAATGGGGCAAATTCTTTTACGAAATGTCCAGAAACATATTGCTGACAAGCGGCCTTATAATAGCAAGCATAATTGCGCTAGCCAAAGCAAAAAAATCCAGACTGACATTATCCATGCTGGCTTCTTCATTCAGCTACGGGATTGTGGTAACATATTACGTCAATGTTGGCATTTTCAAGGCCTTGGCCAAGGTGCCAATGGAATGGTTTATGCTAAAGAAGCAGGGGAATGAGATTGTTAATTAGGAATTCTAGAAAGTATTTTTAATTAAAGTTGATTTCTTCTTTATATGTTCATTAAAAATCACAAGTGGATTATCATCATATTGGCAATATTTCTATTTTTTAAAATAATCACCTTGCAATTTTACAACAGCATCTGGTGGGATTCTTCTGTCTACGTTGGCATGGCCAAATATATCTATTCATCCGGCAGTGCTGGACTTTGGGAAAACTCAAGGCCATTGGTTTGGCCGATAATTCTTGGGTTTTTTTGGAAACTTGGGCTAAACATAATCTTTTACGGCAGATTAATGGAAATTTTATTTGCCTCAATGTGCATATTTTTGACTTACCTCATTGGCACAGAATTATACGGGAAAAAAAGCGCATTGCTGGCATCAGCGTTCTTATCAGTTTCATCCATTTTCTTTTTCTTCAGCGGAATAATGCTGACAGAAATCGTCTCAACATTCTTTGCCCTTGCAGGAGTATATTATCTTATCAGGGAAAAATATTTCATTTCCGGAATTTTTTTGGGAATTGCATTCATGACTAGATTTCTTCAGATGTTTGTATTTTTTGCCGCTTTTGCATTAGTACTCTATAATAAAAAAAGGATTAAACATATCATGAGCTTATCTTTGGGCTTCCTGGTTCCTGCAGCTCCTTATCTTGTCTTTAATCAAGTCTATTATGGAAATGCCATTTTTCCCACCCTCCAGCAGTTATTTTTGAGCCAAAACAGCGGATGGCAGAATTATCATTCTCTTAGCTATTATTTCATTGGGCTTTTCAGGGAAAATTTTCTGTATTTATTGGCATTGCCGGGAGCGGTATTTGCGCTTAGAAATCATAAAAACAATAGCAAATCAATTCCTGTAATCTTTTTGGCAATTTTTATTTTTTTCAATTCCATCAGGCAGAAAGAATTGAGGTTTCTAATCATTTTGCTGCCTTATATGCACTTGCTGGCAGCGTATTTTATTTTTTGCATTGCAGAAAAATACGGAAATGCGCTAAAAGAAATAATAGTCGCTTTAGTTATACTGTCAGCTGCATTTTCAGCATTTAATCTCGTTAATATGTACAGGAATGAACTGGGCAAAACCAATCCCTACGCAAATCTTCAGGACAAATATAGCTCAATTAATCCGGCTGGCGAAATCTGGGTTTCAAATCCCATTATCAGCGTAAAAAAAGACGATAAAATAGGGGAGATGATGTATTACCCTGTATTTGACAGGCAAAAAGCATCCGAGCTGGCAAAAGAATCAAAAAATGCAGATTTTATATTCATGGACTCGTGCGATTTGGCATGCGGGCCCGGCGATTACACCTGCGAAAATGATAAGCTAGAATTAATAAAAAATTTTAGAAAAGTATTGAATATTGCATATTCATCAAAAACAAAAGAATGCGAACAGTATATTTTCAGCAAAAAGCTCATTTCCTTGTCTTGATAAAATCCCCTAATGTGAATCCTTCTTCTTTCTTGTGCCTTGATTCCTCGTGGGTTTCAGTGTGCTCTTCGACAATCTTTACGCCCAAAAACTTTTCAATCTTTCTCGCAAGCGAAAGCTGCGGAACGAAAGAGCCGGTTTCAATCTTATGGACTATTGAATCCTTTTCATTTATTTTATTTGCAAATTCTGTTTGGGATAATCCTGATGATTCGCGCTTTTTCTTTATTATTTCAGCGTAATTTTCAACCATCATCTCGATTTTTTCATGTTTCGGCTCTTCTCTTCTGCGCAGCTGCATGTGCTGCTCTTTTGGAGAAGGCCTTCTTGCCGGAGCTACCATCTTTCCAAACCTGCTGCATGCCTGGCAGACATCCAGCTCAACGCCCTCGATAAGCGCTCTTGCAAGTGACTCTTCAACTTTGCCGCATAAGTCGCAGTTAATCTTTATCACCCATGTTGGTTCATTTATGCGGTAAAACTTTCCGCTTATATATCTTGCTTCCCCTAATAGCTTTTATTTTATATTGGTATTTCCTGACTATATAAAAAGTTTTCTTGGGCGAGTATGTGCATAGCATCATAAGGTCAAAATTCAATCACGCTCAATTCATCGACGAGCGTTGCGAGGGGATGCTCCCTACGGGAACGCAGCTCAATCATCCTTCCCGTCTAGAATTTTGAAGATGCTATGCACATACTTGGGCGAAGCTGCTGGCTGGAGAATTTCTACACATTCTCTTTCTTCGCATTATCCGCAGTTCCACACAGAAAACTTTATATACTAATAAGTATCTTAAAAGAAACTATGAAGAAATCCATAGATAACTCAAAAGAATCTAATAAGATACCTGTAACGTTTAATGAAAAACAGTGGGAGCATATTGACAGGTACAGGGGAATTCTCGGGGAAACAAGGGCAGAAGTCATCAGGAATATTGTCCTTAACTGGATAATAAGCAAGGAAGAAAGATTATCAAATGAGAATAAGAAATAATTTCAGGAAAATAATTGGAATGATAGTTTTGGTAATGGTAGGAATATTATTTTCTATGAACGCATTCGCAGCAAAAGATTTCATTGTTGAGAATAAAACATCAGCGCTGTTTATAATAAACGGGACAACTGGAAATATTATTTTAACGCCTTCATTTGGATTGGTCGGTATTGGAACAATAAATCCGATTAATGCTTTGACTGTTATTGGCTCTGTTAGCACTTTCGGTTCATTGAACGCTACATTCATCAATGCAACAGAAATAAGAATTGGAAATAATTTGATTGGGACGTCTGGTGCGTTTAATAATGGAAATTATACAGCGCTTGAAGATGCTGGATTTAGGATTGTCAACTTCACGACGCAATTAAATAATTACATTCCTTCATTTTTCAATAATGAGAATTTCACAAACCTAAAGCCGTTTACTTTAACTAATTATTCAGCAGAATATGCTTCAACCGGATTTAAAAATGCAAACTATACTTCGCTTGAAGATGCTGCTTTCAGGATAGCTAACTTCACAACCAATTATGAAGCTCAGGCATACTTTAAGATTGCCAATTACACTGCACTGGAAAATGCCGCATTCACAAACGCTAATTACTCCAATCTAAATAATTCATTGTGGAACTTATCAAGAAATTTAATTTTATATCCGAAAGATGCAGCATTTTTAGTCAGGATTGGAGACGTGAACAGGAACATAAGCAATGACACTTTTGCAGTGATTGGCTCTGCTGCTGTTTATGGGAGCTTGAATTCAACGTCTTTTAATTCATCTTTTATTTTGCAGAATGGAAACCAAGTGCAGACAATAAATGCTGTTTTTAATAATGTGAATTATACATCATTAGAAAACGCAGCTTTCACAAACACAAACTACACAAGCCTTGAGGCAGCTGCATTCACTAAAATTAATTATTCTGCTGAATATTCGAGTTCAGGATTTAAAAATGCTAATTATACAGCATTGGAAGATGCTGCTTTCAGGATTGCTAATTTCACAACAAACTACGAAAACCAGGCATATTTCAAGATTGTAAATTACACAGCGCTGGAAAATGCCGCATTCACAAATGCAAATTATACAAACTTGAATACTTCATTATGGAACCTGTCAAGAAACCTGTTTGTTTACCTGAAAGATGCAAATTATTTAGTAAGGATAGGGGACGTGAACAGAAACATATCAAATGATACCTTTGCAGTCATAGGCTCTGCTGCTGTTTATGGCAGTTTGAATGCCACGTCTTTTAATTCATCATTTATACTGCAAAACAATAACCAAGTGCAGACAATAAATGCTGTGTTTAATAATGTGAATTATACTGCACTGGAAAACGCTGCTTTTACAAACACAAATTACACAAATCTTGAGGCTGCTGCATTCACTAAAGTTAATTATTCAGCAGAATATGCTTCAACCGGATTTAAAAATGCTAACTACACTTCGCTTGAAGACGCTGCTTTCAGGATAGCTAATTTCACCACAAATTATGAAGCTCAGGCATACTTCAAGATTGCAAATTATTCCGCATTAAACACAACGCAGTGGAATTCTTCCGGAAATAATATTTTTAATAAGAATTTTGCAGGCAACGTCGGCATCGGGACGACTTCGCCATCATCTAAATTAGAAGTTGTTGGAAATCTTTCAGTTAATGGAAGCATCTTATTCAAAGGACAGAATGATTCTTTATTCCAGCCAGTTTACGGGACAGATGATGATTTGGTTTTGTATTTGCCGTTCAATTCGCCAGATGGTTCTGTTCAATTTGACAGAAGCCCATATGGAAATGATGGCGTACAGACCAATAGCCCTAGTTGTAATGCAACTTTAGGAAAGTATGGAGCTGGATGCGAGTTTAATGGGGTGAGTAATTATATTGCTGTTGGTTCCGGCGCAAGTTTAAATATTACTAAAGAAATGACTATTGAAGCTTGGATAAAATTAAAACAAGGACAGGGTTTACAAGGCGATACTAACTTTCATATAGTAGATAGTGAAACATTTCAAGCATCTGGATTTATATTTAGAGTTGATGGCGGCACACTTAAATTATATCTCAGGACAAACCAGGCAGGAACTTCTTCCAGTTTCTTAGGAAATACTGCCCTTGCTGGCGGAATATGGTATCATGTTGTTGTTGTAAAAGATAATAATAATACTGCAACTTTTTATATAAATGGATTTTCTGATGCAAGCGCTAATATGAATAATTCAGTTGGATTTACAATACCCGTTACCATATCAAGAGGCAGCCAAGCTTTTAATGGCACAATTGACGAAGTAAGAATTTACAAAAGAGCTTTAGCGCCAGAAGAAATCAGAACTCAATATCTCAGAGGAAAAGGATTTGGAGCATCAAGCGCAATTACTGCTGACAGGTTCAGGGTTGTGAATACATCTGCATCAAAAATATTTGAAATAAACCAGACTGTTTTTAGCATTACCAACGCAAGCGGGAATGATGGTTTATTGTATGTGGACAGGTTAAATAACACAGTCAGCATCGGAATGCCAAATCCAAGGCTGTTAATGCCAGCAGCAAGCGCAGGGCTGCATGTCAAAGGAGGCAACAGGGGGGAGATTTGGGTGGAATCCGGCAGCAGCGATAATGTTGGAATTTTCTTAGCCAACGGCGCAAACACTGACCGCTGGGGCTGGGGAACAAACGGCGGCAGCTTTCAGGTCTTCAAATCTACCGGAGCGCACCCTTACGGCGGCACCAACCCATTGACAATAACCAACTCAAGCAATGTCGGGATTGGAACAGCCACTGCAGCAGAAAGATTAACGGTCAGCGGCAATCTATCTGTTACAACAGGAGCTTTATTGGCAACGTCATCAGGCAACGTCGGCATCGGAACTACGGTTCCAGGCACTAAATTAACAGTAGCTGGAGATGCGAATATCTCTGGCTCTTTGAATGTCAGCGGAGGAGGAATTCTCGTAAAATCTACTACTAGTGATGGAATAATCGCTATAGACGGGTCTGAGTCATCACAATTAGAGTTTAACAGAAACGGCGGTCTACTCTGGAGGCTGCAACGGCTTACGAGCACAGATGATTTGTATTTACGAAGTGGCGGAGGAACAAGAGAAGTGATGTTTTGGAATAATGCAAACGGCAACGTCGGCATCAACACAACAAATCCTCAGTACACACTGCAAGTTGGTTCTGGAGCTACTGGCAAAAGCGTTAATCTAAGCAATGTTTTGTTCGTAAATGGTAGTTCAGGCAACGTCGGCATCGGGACGACGGGACCGAACACTAAGTTTGTTGTTTCAAATGCTGGTGCAGGAGGTATTGAATTTGGTCCAACGGGAGGGACAAATGGTGCCGCCTTAATGCAAGTTTACAATCGAGGCACTTCAGCTTACATAAATATGGATTATTATGCAGCTCGGCACGGCTTTTTCATCGGCGGTACCGAAAAGGTAACAATTGATACAACAGGCAACGTCGGCATCGGGACGACGACACCAGGAAGTACACTTACAGTTCAAGGCACATTCAATGCCTCTGGTAGCTCGACAGGACCGGGACTATATGTCAATAGCACAGGGGGTGTCGGCATCGGAACGACGAATCCGGGGGATGTATTGGATGTTCGCTCTGGAAATAATGCTGGTATTAGTATTTGGAATACAAACAATGCTGCTGGTGCACAGGCAATACTATCTTTTTATAACATTGCATATGGATTAGCTTCAACTGTTGCTGGAATAAAGGAAGCAACCGGAGATAGTTATGGAGCTTTAGCGTTTTCTACTCGTGAGCAGATCGCTTCTGGTCTTTTAGAGCGAATGAGAATAGCATCAAACGGCAAAGTCGGCATCGGTACAACTGTTCCTGGACAGAAACTAACTGTCGTCGGAGATGTGAATGTTTCTGGCTCTTTGAACGTAAGCAGCGGTTTAAACGTTATATCAGGCAACGTCGGCATCGGGACGACGGGACCGGGGGAAAAATTGACAATTCTGCCTGGTGCCAGTACAGTTGCCTTGGGAATAAAGCCATCGCAAGTTCAGACTGCATTTCCAACGTATTCTACTGCAGATGTTGGGTTCATTAATTATTATTGGGGTGAGAATTTTGCAGGAGAAAATAATTATATCAGGTATTTGGATATTGGGGGTAAGGGTAGTCCCGACAATACTTATGGGGCGAGCGCGATTCGCTTTTTAGCTAATACTAAGGTAAGTGGCACCAATCCTGTTGAGATAATGCGGGTAGACGGATATACCGGCAACGTCGGCATCGGGACGACGGTGCCTTCAGCTTTACTAAACATTGAAAAATCCCAAGCAGCATTAACGTCTGTCAAGATAAATAATTCAAATACGAATGATGGGGCTCAAGCTGGTGTTGATGTATGGGCTGGTCAAGCCAGAGCTGTGTTTACGGTTCATGGGTCTGGTTATGCCACCACACCAAACTTAGCTGTACTTGGCACACCCGGTACCCACAATCTTTCTTTTTGGACAAGTGATACTGAAAGGATAAGGGTAGATTCGGGCGGCAACGTCGGCATCGGGACGACGAGTCCCGCAAGCACTTTAACCATAGTTGGAAACTTCTCAGCCACCGGCACCAAAAGCGCAGTAGTCAACACATCTTACGGCATGAGAAAATTATACGCTATAGAATCCCCCGACATTAGATTTTATGACCAGGGCAGAGCCAAGCTTAAAAACGGAATTGCAAACATCAGCTTAGACCCAATCTTCATAGAAACAGTAGAGCCGGACTACCAGGTTTTTCTAAGCCCTGATGCAAGAACAAAAGGAATCTACACTGCTGAAAAAGCAAAAGAATATTTCATTGTAAAGTCATTCAATCCAAACAGCAATATCCAGTTTTCCTGGCTCGTAAGTGCATTAAGAAAAGGATACAGGGATTCAAGGATGGATTCTGAAAGGAAGGAAGAAAATGAAATCACTGCAGTTATCGACGAGGAAAATAAAATAACAAATATAGAAATCAATAAAAATTTAAATGAAAATAATAATGCGTTAGGAAAGAATGCAAATTCAGAAACAAACGAAATAACCGGAAAAGTGACAGATGAAATAACAAAATCAAATAATGGAAAAACTGAAAACAAATTCTCAGTAACTGCTTCAACTGAAAATGAAATAATATCCCAAATAAAAGAAGTTACAAAACTGGACGAATCTGAAATAAAGAAGTACCTCAAATTCAAGTACAAAGAGCCTGAATCAGGAGGAGCAGAAGAAGATTTTGCTGAACCAATCCCATCCCAAAAATTGACAAAAATAAGTGAGGTAAACGGCTCAGTAATAATAAGATTAGGCTGACCAAAAACCCAAATTTTGCCCATAATCCATATCACGGATTTCCAACAACTCCTCAAAATCCCGCAAATTCGTGATATAACCACCCAACAAAGCCGTGATATGAAACAAATTTAACTTCCATAATGAAAATAAATAGCTTTAGAAAATTATTTATACTAAAAGGAATTCGATGATTATAAAAATGGAGCAAATGCTTTGCGGCCAATATAAAAACAAATTATAAATACTTAAAAGTAATTTTAGATGGAAGTGATGGGGAAAATGGGAAATGTAACATTGGAAATGATGCATAAGGACTTGGAATCCTTAAAAAAGGAAATGGTAGGAATTAAAGAAGATATAAATGAATTAAGAGACATTGAACTGGAAGTGAGACCTGAATATTTAGAGAAGTTAAACAAAATTGAAAAGGGTAAATTTCTCTCTAGAAAAGATTTTGAAAAAGAGATGGCTGATTAGTCTAAAAATGGCATTCAGAGACGAATATAGTGAAGAATTAACTAAAACACTAAAGAAGCTAAAAAAGAAGAATCTGAAACAATATGAAGGACAAAAAGCGTGTCCACATCGATAAACACTTTGTTCTAACATTTAAAATAGATTTAGATAGCAATGTTGTAAAATTCCTTGATTATGGCCACCATGATAAAATTTACAGAAAGGATATGTGAAAATTGCAATCACGGCCATATGATTAATCTTTGGAGCTTAAAATGAAAGTCATAACAGTTTCAGGCACCCCCGGAACGGGAAAAACATATTTATCCAAAAGACTGGCCAAAAAACTGAATTTTCATTACATTGACACAAATAAACTAATTTCAAAATATAGGCTGTCAGAAGGGTATGACAAAAAAAGAAAATCAAAAATAATAGACGTAAATAAGCTGAATAAGAAGCTGATTGAAATAACGGGGTTTTTTAAAACTTATAAAGTTAATGGGCATGCGCCAATGTCCGGCGCAGAAAGGGCAAAAACATCAGCACAATTAAAAATTCAAATAAATAATAAAATCCCCAAAGGGATAATCATAGACTCCCATCTTTCCCACTATCTTCCAAGAAAATACGTCAGCCTGTGCATCATAACAAAATGCGACATCAAAGAGCTAAACAAAAGATTAAGAAAGAAAAAATTCAGCCAATCAAAAATACAGGAAAATCTCCAGTCTGAAATCTTCGATGTCTGCCTTAATGAGGCAAGGCAGAGAAAGCATAAAATAATAATCATAGACACTACAAAAGCTTTTAATATAAATAAGTTAATCCGCAGTACAGGTGGTTAAATGCTATCAGCAAAAATCAGGAATATCGCGCCAAGTGCTACTCTGGCGATTGATGCAAAGGCAAAGCAGCTTAAAAATGAAGGCAAAGATGTTGTTATTTTCGGAGCAGGCGAGCCTGATTTCAACACGCCGGAAAACATAAAGAATGCTGCAAAGAAAGCAATAGACAACAACATAACCAGATACACTCCGGTCGGCGGAATTCCGGATCTGAAGAAAGCAATTTCAGCAAAATTCTCCAAATTCAATAAACTTAATTACAGCACTTCTGAAGTCACTGCTGGAGCGGGCGGCAAGCAGGTTTTATTTAACGCAATGATGGCTGTTCTTGATAAAGGGAATGAAGCAATACTTCCTGTTCCTTATTGGGTCAGCTTTGAGGAAATGATTAAATTTGCCGGCGCAAAAACCGTTCTTTGCGGCACTGATGAAAAGTTCAGGCTTACAGCAGAAAAGATAGAAGAAAAAATAACAAACAAAACAAAGCTCTTGGTTCTCAACAGCCCAAGCAACCCTTCAGGCGCAATAGTTGAGCCGCCTGAAATAAGAAAAATAGCAAAACTGGCAGTTGAAAATAATTTTTATGTCATTTCAGACGAAGTTTATGAATATTTTACTTACGGGAAAGAGCATTTAAGCATTGCATCATTGAATGACGAAATAAAAAAATTAACAATAACCTGCAACGCTGTCTCAAAAACTTATGCAATGACGGGCTGGAGAATAGGGTACTGCGGCGCAGACAGCGAATTAATCAAGGCGATGGAAAACCTGCAGGGGCACTCAACAAGCAACCCGTCAAGCATAGCGCAGATGGCTGCTCTTGAAGCTCTGACAGGGCCTCAGGATTCGGTAAAACTGATGGTAAATGCATTTGACGAAAGAAGAAAGTTAATGCACAAAAGGCTTAACGAAATTGATGGAATATCCTGTGTTGAGCCAGAAGGCGCTTTTTATGCTTTTCCTAATATAGAAGAAACCGGCATAGATTCAATGGCTTTTGCTTCCAGGCTGCTTGACGAAGCCCTTGTTGCAGTTGTTCCGGGCATTGCCTTTGGCTCTGACAGGCACATAAGATTAAGCTACGCAGCCTCGATTAAAGAGATTGAGAGGGGTCTTGACAGGATTGAAAAATGGCTGAAGCAGGCAACTGTCAAGATTTAATTTTAAGATTTTTATTTTCACTTTTTGATGGCAACTTCAGATTTTTCAATAAAGCAGATATTTAATGCCCTATTAACACATAGCCAAAAATGAAAATAAAATTTTTTGTAAATAACATCGAAACAGAAGCTGAGCTTGAAGATAATAAAACTGCTAAAGAGATTTATGATTCTCTCCCGATAGACGGCGCGGCCCACCGGCGGGGTGATGAGGTATATTTTGTAATCCCGATAATTTTGGACCTTGAGAAAGATGCTACAGACATCGTTGAAAAGGGAGACGTTGCATACTGGCCGGAAGGATGCTGCATCTCAATATACTTTGGAAAAGCCCCCGACTCAGCAGGCCCTAACCCACTCACAGCCTCTAAAGTAAATCTTATAGGGAAGATTAAGGGGGATCCTTCAGCCTTCAATAATGTCAGGAACGGCGATTTGATAATTGTTGAGAAATGCTAGTTGAATTTATATTTGTATAAACTCAGTTCCAGCTCACTTAGCAAATCTTCCGGAATTTCCTGCAGCGAGTACTTTACAGCGCATTTAAGGGCGACTTCATAATTCCTTGTTGTCAGCCGAATCAGCATGTTTAGCTCTCTGTTGTACTCTTTCATCATATTCCTGATGATACCTATCACAACTTATTTAAATGAAAATGAAACTGTATTTTTAATGGCTGACCTGAAAAAACCATCTGTGAAGAGCAAAGTTGAGGCAGTGATTTTTTCCACAGGAAGAAAGATGGCTGTTGAGGAAATCAGCAGGCTATGCCGCTCTCTGAAACAGGACGTGCTTTTGTGCCTTCAGGAGCTCCAAAAGGAATATGATGAAAAGCAGTCAAGCCTTATGCTTGTTGAAGAAGGGGAGTTCTGGAAATTTGCTGTAAGGGACCATTTGATTCCTATAGTGAGAAAGATAGTCACTGAAACAGAGCTTTCAAGGACCATGATGGAGACTCTTGCTGTAATCGCCTTCAAGTATCCCATTCTCCAATCTGATTTGATAAAACTCAGGACTAATAAAGCTTATGACCATCTTGCAGAGCTTGAAAAAGCAGGATACATCTCCAGGCAAAAGCACGGGAGAACAAACCTCATAAAGCTCACTGAAAAATTCTTCAAATACTTTGACCTTACGGAAGAAAAGCTAAAGGATCAGCTTAAAGATTTTGACACGATAGCAAAAGCCATCAAGGAAAAAGAAGAGGAAGTTGACAAGATAAAGGAAGACCAGAAAAAAAAGGCAGAAGACCTGAAGCAGCAGGATGATAAAATCAGGAAAGAAATAGAGTCCTTGGACCTGGCAGGCGAAGAATTTAATGTGCCTTTGGAGACTTATGAAGAGAAGAAGAAAGAAGGGCTTTCAGAAGAATTCGTGCAGCAGGACAACCTGATTCTTGAGAAAGAAAAGATTGGGGAACTGGAAGTGGTTGAAGGGCACACTGAAAAAATACATACCAAAAAAGAAATTAAGCATAGCGAGACTCAGCCTACCCAAATTCATAATACCGGGAGCCAAGAAATTAAGGAGACTCAACAAACTGAAACAGAAAAAAAAGATATTTTTGAAAAAAAAGATTTCCATAAAGAACAAATTCCGCATATCAAAAAGGAAAAAAGAGGAATCAAGATGACTCCGGAAATGGAGATAAAGGTAAACCAAAAAGTGGAAGAGATGATTAGAGGCGGACCTGAGAATAAAGAAGAAAAGAAAGAAAATGATGAAAATGGGAAGATTCAATGATTTTTTTTAAAATTATTTTTATTGAAAAACAATAATAAAAACCCGAGCCAAAATGTTCCTTCTGCAATGCCCGAAGTGCAAGAATAAGATGAAGTATCAAAGCAAAGATATTCACATTACTGGGAAGAAAAAGAAATGCGTTTATTGCGGGAAAACATTTTCGGTCAATCAAACAATAATTCAAAAGTTATGACTTTTTTTCTATATTGTAAATTTCCATATTGTAAATAATACAAAAACATAACCCTTATAAATCAATAAAATAACCAATTTATCGACGATAAACTATCTTTCAATTTCTAACAAAAATGGCAGAAGAAACAGGGCAAAGATTAGGCACAAGAATAGTGCCAAGAATCATCCAGGATGAGATGAAGCAGGCGTATCTTGATTATTCTATGTCAGTCATTGTTGGAAGAGCACTGCCTGACGTTAGGGATGGATTAAAGCCGGTACACAGGCGCGTATTATACGCTATGTGGGAAGCAGGATTAACTCATGATAAACCTTACAGGAAATCTGCTTTTGTAGTGGGACGTGTTCTTTCAGCATACCATCCGCATGGTGATGCTGCCGTCTATGACACAATGGTGCGTTTGGCGCAGGATTTCTCAATGAGATACCAGTTAATTGATGGTCAAGGCAATTGGGGTTCAATTGACGGGGATAATGCAGCGGCCATGAGGTATACAGAATGCAGGCTGACAAAGCTTTCAGAAGAAATGCTTGAGGACATTGAAAAGAAAACAGTTCGCTTTACTCCTAATTTTGATAACAGCACAACAGAGCCTGCTGTAATGCCTTCAAAGCTTCCGAACCTATTGCTTAACGGAAGCTCAGGAATTGCAGTAGGAATGGCGACAAATATTCCGCCGCATAATATTGTAGAAGTCATTGACGCAGTTACAAGGCAAATAGACAATCCTGACATAGCTATTGAGGAGATAATGGGAATTATCAAAGGCCCGGATTTTCCGACAGGAGCGCTTATCTGCGGAAGAAACGGGATAAAAGAGGCGTATTTAACCGGCAGGGGAAAGGTCCTGGTGAGGGCAAAGACAACTATTGAGCAGGATAAAAGCAGATATACAATAATCGTGAATGAAATACCTTACATGGTCAACAAGTCTGAACTGCTTGAAGAGACTGCTAACCTGGTAAGGAATAAAAAAATATTAGGGATTTCTGATATAAGGGACGAATCCGACAGGCATGGGATAAGGGTCGTAATTGAACTAAAAAAAGACGCAGATGCGAATGTAGTCCTAAACCAATTATTCCAGCATACAAGAATGCAGACAACATTCGGAATCATAATGCTTGCGCTCGTCAGCAATGAGCCCAAAGTTCTCAACCTAAAACAGCTGATATACTACTACATTGAGCACAGGAAAAATGTCATAAGAAAAAGGACATTGTTTGACTTGAACAAGGCACAGACAAGATCGCATATTCTTGAGGGGCTTATAGTTGCACTGGCAAATATAAACAACATCATAAAGCAGATTAAGGAAAGCAAATCAATTGAAACTGCGAGACAGGCACTGACAACTAACTTTAATTTTACCCTTGAGCAGGCAAATGCAATTCTTGAGATGAGGCTGCAAAGGCTGACTTCTTTGGAGCAGGATAAGATAAAACAAGAGAATTCAGAACTGCTAAAACTGATAGAGGAGCTTGAATCTATACTTTCAAATCCCCAAAAAATACTGGACATGATAAAGAAGGACATGAATGAATTAAAAGTTAAATACGCAGATGCAAGAAGAACACAAATCATTGACGCAGAGAATGAGGAGCTTGAAAACGAGGATTTGATAAAAGACGAGGAAATGGCAATAACTATCACCAACTCAGGATACATCAAAAGGCTGCCATTGCAAACTTACAAGATACAGCGAAGGGGCGGCAGAGGAGTAATGGCTGCCGCAACAAAAGATGAAGACATAGTCAAGGATATTTTTGTCGCAAGCACGCATTCATATATGCTGTTTTTTACAAACAAGGGTAAAGTGCACTGGCTTAAAGTTTATAATATTCCTGAAGCCAGCAGGCAGGCAAGAGGAAAGGCAATAATTAATCTTCTTCAGCTTTCAAATGATGAAGTTGTCAATGCCTTTGTGCCTGTAAGGGCTTTTGACAACACCCACTATCTCATTATGGCCACTAAAAAAGGCACCATAAAGAAAACGGAACTGATGGCTTACAGCAATCCGAGAAAAAACGGGATTGTTGCAATCACGCTTGAGCAGGGCGACGAGCTGATAAATGTCGAGCTTACAGATGGCAACCAGCATATAATCTTAGCAACCAAAGACGGCAATGCAGCAAGGTTTGAGGAAAAGGATGTAAGGTCAACAGGAAGGTCAGCACAAGGAGTCAGAGGAATAAGGCTGAGAGACGGTGATGAAGTTATAGGAATGGTTGTAGCTTCAGATGAAAAAACATTGTTGACCATTACAGAAAATGGATATGGAAAAAGGACGCAGATTTCAGAATACAGGCTGATTAACAGAGGCGGCTCAGGAGTTATAAATATTCAATGCAGCGAGAGGAACGGCAATGTTGTAACAATCTGCGATGTAACTGATACTGATGACATAATCTTTGTGAGCAAGAACGGAATAGTTATAAGGTGCCCGGCAACGGATATTTCCGTCATTGGAAGGAATACCCAGGGAGTACGGGTGATGAAGTTGGAGGAGAATGACAAGCTGGTTTCTGCAGTGAAAGTGCCTAGTGATGGGAATACCGGAAACGGCGAAATAGAATAAAACCCAAACATTTTTATAAGCTTAAATTTGATTTCTGGATATGAAAGATGTTAAGAAAATCCTCAATGAAGTTCTTCTGGACATACAGCCTGGCAAGGATTATGAAAGGGAAATATTTGAAAAGCTAAATGGCATAATCAGAAAAATCAACCAGAATAATAAAGATATCAAGGCAATCCTGGGCGGGTCTGGATCAAAAGGAACCTGGCTGAAAACATTTGATGCTGACATTTTCGTATTGTTCAATTACAATAAGTTCAAAGACAAAAGCGATAAATTATCCGATTTTCTTGGAAAAATATTGAGGAAAAAATTCAGGAATGTAATAAGGCTTCACGGCTCAAGGGACTATTTCCAGATAAAAGAGAAAAATTTCACGTTTGAAATCGTTCCGATTCTTAATATAACTAAAGCAGAACAGGCAAAAAACATAACTGATGTAAGCCCTCTGCATTCCAAATGGGTCAATAAGCATAAGAGGCTTGTAAATGACATGAAGCTGGCAAAGCAGTTTGCAAAGGCAAACGGATTATACGGCGCGGAAAGCTACATAAAGGGGTTTTCAGGGTATATCTGCGAGATTTTGGCAGTTTACTACGGCTCATTCATTAACCTGGCAAGAAATGCCGCAAAATGGCAGGATAAAACCGTTATTGACGTCCAGAAATATTACAGGGGAAAAGATGTTTTCAAGATAATGAACACTTCGAAATTATTATCGCCGCTTATAATAGTAGACCCCGTCCAGAAAGACAGAAATGCAGCAGCTGCATTAAGCACGGAAAAGTTCGAAGCATTCAAAAAAACCGCAATAGAATTTTTAAGAAATCCGTCAAAAGAATTTTTTGCGAAGAAAGAGATGAAATCATCATTTTTGCAATCAAAAGGCAGCACTAAAAAATTAATAATCTTGAAAGCAGAGCCCCTAACAGGAAAAATTGATGTTGCGGGGAGCAAGCTAATGAAATCATTTGAATTTTTGAGCAAGGAACTGCAGAATAAAAATTTTAAAATAATCAAGTCCGGATGGGAATGGGACAAGAGAAGCGAAGCGATGATGTATTTCTTATTTGACAAAAAACCGCTGCCAAAAACCATTGAAATTGAAGGGCCGCCTTTGTCCATCGGGCAGCATGTCGGCAACTTTAAGAAATCACATAAAAAAACATTCCTGAAATCAGGCAAGATATTCGCGGCTGAAAAAAGAAAATATATTCAGGCTGAAGAATTAATAAAGCATCTCATAAAGAATGCGTTCGTTAAGGAACGAACAAAATCAATAAAAATGGATATTCCCTAAAATGCAGGCAATAATTCTGGCAGCGGGAAAATCAACAAGAACTTATCCCCTGACACTGACAAGGCCGAAGCCATTGCTAAAAGTTGCGAACAAGACACTTCTTGAGCATAATCTTGATAACCTTGAAGGCGCTGCTGATGAAGCAATACTTGTAGTCGGCTATAAAAAAGAAATGATTAAGAAACATTTGGGAAACAAATATAAAAAAATTAAAATCAGATATGCTGAGCAAAAACGGCAGCTTGGAACAGCGCATGCGCTTTCTGCTGCTGAACATTTTATCAAAGGCAGATTTTTTTTGATGATGGGCGATGATATATATCCGAGAGAGGATATCAGGAATTGTGCAAAGCACAGATATTCTATACTGGCCGCAAGAGTTAAGAGCCCCCGGAACTTCGGAGTAATCATCCAGAAGAATAATATTTTAACTGATATTGTTGAAAAGCCTAAACTATTTTTATCTGGCCAGATAAGCACAGCATTCTATTCTCTGGACAAGGAAATATTCAAATGCATTAAAGAAATAAAGAAATCTGAAAGAAACGAGCTGGAAATGCCTGATGCGATAAAGGCTCTGTCCAAGAAAGAAAAAATATACTGCGTGAAAAGCAAGGCGTGGATTCCGATTGCATACCCCTGGGATTTATTAACTGCGGACAGAATACTGAGAAAAAATAAAAATCTTATAGGAAAAAACTCAAGAATCAGGGGAAAAGTAATAAACTCATCAATAGGAGATAACTGCATAATCAGCGGAAATGTTGAAAACTCGATAATCATGGACAATTCTGAAATCAGCGCTTTTTCAGAGGTAAAAAATTCTGTGATAGGAAACAATGTCCATTTCAATGGAAAAATCATTTCAGGCAAAACTGGCGCTATTACAGCAAACGGGAAAAAAATAAAAATTGAGCAGAAATTCGGAGCGGTTATAGCGGATAATGTACTGGCTGAGAATGTTGTTGTAAACCCAGGATGTATGATATGGCCCAATAAGTCCCTATCCAACAGAAAAATAGGAAAAAACGTGGCATGATGAATAAAAAAAACAATCTTTTTATATTGGCAATCGGCGTTCTTCTCTTAGTGCTGTCATACGAGTACGATTCGGCAATCAGCGCTTTTTTCAGGGCGGTAAATGTTCCAATACTGGACCCAATCCTAAGAGTAGTGACTAATTTTGCATTTGTTATTGCTGTAATGCTAATGCTGCCTTGCGCTATTCTTTACAAAAAAAACAAGAAAATATTGGCTTACTTTGCAGCAGCATTCATTGTCTCGATTATTGCAGCATTCATAATAAAGCTGATTGTATTAAGGCAAAGGCCTATCCAGGAATTTAATTTTCCCTTTACGCAGATAGTTGACTATTCATTCCCGAGCATGCATACAATGGCTGCATTTGCTCTTGTTCCGCTGCTGGCATATTTTTTCCACAAACAAAAATATTATTGGCTGGCATTTGCAGTTTTAGTCGCATTTACAAGAATATATTTTGGGTTTCATTTCCTAAGTGACGTCATATTCGGCGCAGCAGCCGGATATTTCATAGGAGAATTTGTCATTAGCTTTCATGAAGATGGCAAAACTAAATGAATTTGAGCTGAACAGGCAGCTTTTTCATGCCTTATTTGGATTGCTGATAGTTGCGCTGCTGAAATACGGATTTCTCGACGGCAAAATAATGATTTACATTCTTATAATAGGAATTATAATCTCTTTATTGAGCAGAAAAAATAAAATACCCGTGATTTACAATCTGCTGCAGAAATTTGAAAGGAAAAAAGATTTGGACAGGTTTCCCGGCAAAGGGATGCTATTTTATCTTACCGGATCACTGATTTCTGTATCATTATTCCCTAAAGAAATTGCAATGGCATCAATCATGATACTTGCACTCGGCGATTCTGTTTCGCATTTGTATGGACTTCATTTCGGAAAAATAAAACATCCTCTGTCAGCAACCAAGTTTTTGGAGGGAACAATTGCAGGACTAATTTTTGGATTTATAGGCGCATTGGCATTCCTTCCGTTCTGGGAAGCTTTTTTAGCTTCTTTGGCGGCAATGATTGTAGAAGCTGTTGAAATAAGGATAGGGACGGAGCAGGTTGATGATAATTTAATAATTCCTTTTGCTGCAGGGGCTGCTGTTTGGGTTATTAGGCTGGTTTGACACAATACTTTTATAAACAATTATTCTTTTTCCTCAAGGCTTAAACAATTTTGATTGGATGAACTAATGGACTATTTGAAACTCAATCAACAAAGGATTTCGGAATTGGATGGCAAACTGGAAATCAGACTAGGCAGGCTAATCTCAGCCAGCAATCACACTCATTTTGTTCAGGCCGGAGTATACTCACCTGATAAATCCGGCACTGAATCAATAGATTTAATTGAGATGTTGCCACAATTTACTGTAAGGATGAAAAAAGAAGCACTAATCCGTGCTTGAATAATTTAAAACAAAATGCTAAGCGAACAACTTAAAGAGCTGTTTTTGAAGAACAAAGACTCATTTAGCGACATCATGGGGCAGGAAAGCGCGAAAAATGGCCTGAAATCTGCGCTGCTTGCTGACAGGCACGTCATCATAGTTGGCGCTCCGGGAATCGGGAAGACGACGCTTGCAAAAAATATTGCAAAGCTGCTGCCGGATATTGAAGTTGCTGAAGGCTGCTCTTACCACTGCATTCCTCAGAATCCAATCTGCCCTTCATGCAAGCAGCAGAAAAATCATAAGGCAATAAAGCTTGAAGGCTCAAGGAGGTTTATTAGGATACAGGGAAGCCCTGACCTGACTGTAGAGGATCTGCTGGGAGATATTGACCCAATCAAGGCGCTTAAATTCGGCCCATTGAGTTTGGAAGCATTTACCCCCGGAAAAATATTCAAGGCAAATAATGGAATATTGTTTTTTGATGAATTAAACAGGTGCCCTGAAAAGCTGCAGAATGCACTGCTCCAGGTTCTGGAAGAAAGAAAGGCAACAATCGGCTCTTATGACGTTGATTTTGACGTTAATTTTATTTTTATCGCAACAATGAATCCTGAAGACACTTCAACTGAAAAATTATCCGATGTTTTGCTGGACAGGTTTGATGTCATCTACATGGATTACCCTGAAAATCTCGAAACCGAAAAGAAAATAGTTTCCGCAAAAGGAAAAAAATCCGCCAATGTAAGCGACGAAATGCTTTCTTTGATGGCTTATTTTGTAAGATTGCTGAGGGCAGATGAAAAGCTGGAGAAAAAGCCGAGCGTAAGAGCATCCATAGGCCTGTATGAAAGGTCGCAGTCAAATGCGCTGCTTAAAGGAAGAAAGAACGTGCAGTTTGACGATATCAAAGAAGTTCTTGTTTCTGTTTTATCGCACAGGATAAGGCTAAAGCCAAGCGTTAGGTATCTTGAAACTGTTGAAAACTATATCAAAGACCAATTTCACAAGAACATAGAAGGGACCAAATGGCAGAGCCAGCTGGAAGAAGAAACATCTGGTGATTTACGGTAGCGAAGATCTTGAGGTAAAAGAATTCTCTAAGTCAGAGCAGCTTGACGGAAAATTATCTTTCCAGAATCTTGAAGACAAGTTCATGCATTCGGTCATGGAAAATGACAAAAAAACAATTGATGAAGGCAAGCTGATAAGCGATGCAATCAACCAGGGAATGTCATCTTTTTCTCCTGACATGATGTTCGAGCAGCTGGTTAAGAATTATTCCATAGCCAGGCATATTTATGGTGAATCTATAATAAGGCTTGTTTCAGGCTATGAGCCAGATTATATCAAGAAGAATGTCGGAATCCCGGAATTCCAGAAATCTTTAAAGGAAAAAATACAGCAGAAGATAGAGGAATTGAAAGACGAAGGATTTCTTGACAATGATAATTCCATTTCTGAAAAGGGCATTGAGCTTGCTTCCCTTGTATTGTATTTTGAAGAGCTTGACAAGATAGTTCCAAAGGGGATTGTTGGAGAAAAGATTAGCAGGAAAACGTTTGTTTATGGGGAAAAGGAAAATTCAAGGACTTACAAAAAAGGAGACAGGTATCGCGATATTGCGCTTAAGAAGTCCGTGAAGCTGGCAATCAGGAGAGGGCATGATAAATTTGACAACAAGGACCTGCAGGTTTTTGAAAAGCAGAGCAAGGGCAAGACATATGTTGTTTACGCTTTAGATGCATCCGGTTCAATGAAAGGAAAGAAAATTGACGCATGCAAAAAGGCAGGAATTGCACTGGCTTACAAGGCGATAAACGAAAGGGACAAAGTTGGCCTTATTGTTTTCGGCTCTGAAGTCAAGGAATATATCGAGCCGACTTCTGATTTTACAACCCTGCTAAAGGAAATAACCAGGATACGCGCTTCAAAGCAAACTGATATTGTTTCAACACTCAGGAAGGCAATTGAGATTTTTCCTTCCGAAGAAATCACAAAGCACCTGATTTTGATAACTGACGCTTTGCCCACAAAAGGCGACGAGCCTGAAAGCTCAACTCTTGAAGAAGTTTCAGTTGCAAAAAGCAAGGGAATAACCACTTCTTTGATTGGAATAAACCTTGACGATAAAGGAAAGAAGCTGGCTGAGAAAATAGTTGAATTGGGAGGGGGGAGACTGTACGTTGTCAGGAATCTTGAGAATGTTGATCAGGTTGTTCTGGAGGATTATTATTCTTTAGGATGACCTTCCTTATGGGGGTTTGGGCCAAAAATACCTTTAAGGAGTTCCGGGGCAAACTCCGGATTATATATATTAATCTCAGTGCCATTTGGGGCAATTATAACTTCGTCCAGATAACTTAATGACGGCAGTAATGCAATTCTGCCCTGTTCATCAATCTTCACCGGTTTAGTTGAAAAATATGCGATTCTTTCAAGGTCGTTATAGCCCTTTTTCAGCATTTCATTTTCTCCGGCTAAAAAATCTTCAGGGAAAAAACACCTAACAAGATTGGGACCAATTGATCTAAGGTACACTTTTTCCAAATTAGGCATTTTTGAATCTCCCTCAGATGAGGTGCCGTTACTCTCACCTGTAACATAGTGCTGAATAGTGGTTTCAATCTTAAGCCTACCTTTATCAACCTTAAGCAGTTTTGGTTCCCCGTACATTATATTTGCCATTTAAAAAAGATCAAATTGCGAATTTATAAACCTTTCGATTTTTAATAATTAGTTAGTAGTAACAATTACATTTAAATAGGATTAAACTTTCCTAGAACTTATGAAAATTCTGGCATTTACGGACATCCACGGCTCTTCTGTTTCGCTGAAAAGAATTGAGCAAAAAGTGAAAAAACAAAAACCCGACTTATTAGTCTGCTCTGGAGACATTTCTATCTTTGAAAGGGGGATTTTCAGCATAATGAAAAGGCTGAACAAAATAGGAAAGAAGATAATCATGATTCACGGCAACCATGAAGATGCACACACTTTCTTAAAATATTCAAAGCTGTTCACGAATCTGGTTTTTGTGCATAAAAAGAGCTGCATTGAAAACAATGTTTTGTTTCTAGGATACGGCGGAGGGGGATTTTCGGAAACCGACAGGGAATTCGAAATTATTGCAAAAGAAAAATTTTTGAAGGCAATAAATGAAAACAAATATAAAAAAATAATTCTTTTGACTCACGCGCCTCCTTACGGCACGATTGTAGACAAGATAGGAAAAAACTACTGCGGGAACAGGTCAATAAGGAAATTTATCGAGAAAAATAAAATCGATTTTCACATTTGCGGGCATTTGCATGAGAATTTCGGCAAGGAAGATAAAATCGGAAAGACAATAATAATCAATCCAGGGCCTTTTGGGAAGATTGTTGAGATATGAATCATTTTTTAGACACAAATACAACATTTTCATTAGCAAAAATATATAAAGAAGTATATTCATAATCTGAATCATGGTAGGATTTTTTAAAATAACAAGAACTAAACTGATTTTGTGTGGAATTTTGCTTGCGATTTTGGAAATATTTGCAATAAAATTGGCATATCGTTCTGCTTATGATATTATCGGATTATCCCCTCCATGGACACAACCAACATTTTTGCAAGCATTTCTTCCTTTAAATGGTCTTGTATCGATTATAATTATTATTGCATATCTTTTGATTAGTGTGTTTGAATATTTTTTTAAGAAAAATAATGTAGAAAATATATTAAACAAGAAATCAAAATCAAAAAAACAGGTAAAAACATTTTAATCAAACTTCATAACCCTTCCTTCAAAATCTTCCTTCATCAAAAGAACAACCCTCGAAGGCTCATGCTCATCTATTAATTTATATTCAGCATATTTAGCAATCTCCTGAGCAAATTCTTTTACTTCGCCATGAAGCGGCATATTGGCCTGCTCCAATCTTTCCCTTGACATTCCTACCCACATGTAGGCTTTTACTTCAACGAACATCGGCTGGCTTAGCCTGATTATTTCTGCCCACTGCTCTGGATAAACCATGTTCAAGCCTTTTATTAAAGTAAATCTTAAAACAGTTCTAGACTTTTCTCTTATCTTTGGCAGCATGCTTAATGTCTTGTAAAGCCCCTGCCAGGCATTCTTTATAATCGGCCTGTCAATAATATTGAACAATTCCTCATTTGGGGCATCAACTGAAATGTACAGCTGAGTTGGAGGCTCTTCAATCAGTTTCTCAATCCTTTCAGGCAATAATCCATTGCTTACGACAAATGTTGAGAAATTTTTTTTCTTGTATTCTTTTATCAATTCAGGCAGCCTTGGATATAAAGTCGGCTCCCCGTCAAGAGAAATTGCAACGTGCTGCGGATTCATGGCCATTTCATATTTTTCCCTGCTCGTGTTCTCATTTCCCCCAAATCCGGAAAGCAGCTTTCTTTGAGCTTCTATAGTTCCTTCTACAATATCCTCAGGGGCATCAACTCCTTCCCCCATTGCAGGCTGGGTATGGTATCTTAAGTCACGCCAGCAGAACACGCATGCGTTGTTGCAGACAAAAGTTGGAGTCATCTGAATGCACTGGCTGCTCTTTATGCCGTAGAACTTGTGCTTATAGCATCCTCCTTCCCCTCTTAAGTCGCTTTTTGTCCAGTGGCAGGCCTTGACTCTTGAATGGTTGCCGACTGTCTCGTACTGCTGCTTTTTCAGTATCAGCTGAACATTTGCTGCTATCATTGAATCTGTAAAAATACAAATCTATATAAATTTTGAGGTTTCCAAACTATTATGGATTTAAAGCCTGCTCTTGAAAAACTTGAGAAAGACCCTGATTTTAAGAAGTGGAAGCATAAATCCAAAAATACTTACTTCTCTTATGCATTCAAGATTCCACAGGAGATGGGCTTGAATGACTGGCAGCTTGGATTTTATGACAATAAAAAAGACAAGATTACTACTTTTGTCATGACTGGAGACAATATCAGCATAAGGGCGGAAGAGGATATCTTTAAGGAGGAAGAGACCAAAGTGAATGAAGTCAGGATTGATAAAATAAAAATCGCATTGGACAAGGCAATTGAAAAAACCAATGAATTCCAGGAAAAAAATTTTCCGCATGACAAGAGCATAAAGACAATTGCAATTTTACAAAACATTCCTGAGCTTGGAAATGTCTGGAACATAACTTATGTCACTGAAAAATTCAACACGCTGAACATGAAGGTGGATGCCTCAAGCGGAAAAGTGGTTGAACATAATATTGCGTCAGTTTTTGATTTCAGGCAGAAGGAATGATTAATTTATTGCAATTCAAAAGCATCTGTTTTGACATCAGATGAACTTATTATATATTTTATATAAAACAAAATTCAAAGTAATCTAACCTAATTAACATATATCTTTCAAATATATATTTTTTAATTGCGAATAGTTTAAATATAAGCAGCAACCAAGAAATCTGTTTTTTCTGTGATTAAAATGCTGAAAATAAAAATAAAAAAAGTGGCTGATGTCAAAACGCCTTCTTATGCCCACAAAGGCGATTCCGGAGTTGACTTGTACGCCGCAGAAGATTATCTTTTGCAGCCAATGGAAAGGAAGCTGATTCCGACCGGCATCAAGATTGAAATTCCGCACGGCTATGAGGCGCAGGTAAGGCCCAAAAGCGGGCTGGCAGTTGAGCATGGGATTAGCCATGCAAACAGCGTTGGAACAATAGACTCGGGCTATCGCGGAGAAATAAAAATACCCGTCATAAACCTGGGAAGCGAGCCTTACAAAATAGAAAAAGGCAAGAAAATAGGCCAGATGGTTTTCGCAAAGGTAGAGGAAGCTGTCTTTGAGGAAGTCGAGGAGCTTGGCGAGACAACCAGAAACGAAGGCGGCTTTGGAAGCACAGGGCTGGATTAAAAAGAGGTGTTAAGATGGGAAAGGATACTAGCAAGCCGATAAGGTTCAAGACAATACAGAAGAATACGAAGCTTGGTGATTTTGGAAACGAAGAAATAAACGAAAAGGCTGCGGAAAACATGCCGCTGGAATAAGCTTACTCCAATATTTTATTTATCTCTTTCTTTATATCTTCAAACACTTCCTGTAAAGTTTTGGAGGAATCCATGATTTTTATGTTGTCTTTAAGCAAACTCGGAAGATTAAGGAAGTTCTGCCTTATCTTTTTCATGAATTCAAGCCGCTCAAACTTCTCCTTTTTCCTGTACTCGATTCTTTCAAGCGCCAATTTCGGCGCAACATCCAGAATGAAAGCAATATCCGGCTTTCTAAAACTTTGGTTTTTTTCTAAAAGCTCTTTCGTGCCTAATCCCTGTGCGCTCTGGAAGGCGATTGTTGAGTAATAATACCTGTCGCACAGCACAATATTCATCTCATTTTCATCATCATTCCTAAGGAACGGCTCAATTGTATTTTTCAGGTGCTCGCTTCTGTCCTTTATGAACAGTTCCATCAGCTTTTTGCTGCTGCTTGCTGGATCATTTTCTTCTGCAAGCATTTTCCTTATCTGGTTTCCGTAAATTCCGTTGGTCGGCTCTCTTGTGGTTAAAATCCTGAACCTCTTGTTTTTGGAGAAAAGGTAATTATGGAGCATCTTTATTATCTCGCTTTTTCCCGAGCCGTCAATGCCGTCAACAACAACAAAAAGTGTTTTTTTCATCAAAGCTGAGAAATTTCAATGATTTATTAAAGTTGTGAAATAAAAAAGAAAAAACCTTTTAATAAAAATAAGCTAGCTTTTCATCCTTTCCGCGCTTTTTCTTTCGAAATAAAGCTCTTTGATGTCTTCATAAACCTCAGATTTCTGCTCATGGCTTAATGTGCTATACATTCGCATGACCTCAATATAGATATTTTTTGCGCTTTCAAGCTCAAAGCCCGAAACACAGCCTTTCGCTTTTGCTATTTCATCGCGAATTACTGAAACTCCATCAACAGGCATTTTCGGAATAGGCTGACCATAATTTTCCTTCACCAATAGCTTTTCATTAACCTCTTGCTTCTTTGATAACCATCTTTTGAAAAATGCCGGATTTTCCTGCTTCTTTATGCCATCAATCGCGCTTTTTATTTCATTTCTCGCTTCCTCAAGCTCTTTCGGAGTTTCTTTTTGGCTGTAGGTTTCAAGAGAATCAAAATTAAACTCTTCCAGCCTGTCGGGAAGATTCACATCCTGATAAGTCTCAAGAGATTTAGGAAGGCCAAAATCCAAATTCTTATCATCAAAATCCTCATCAAGGCCTTCAATCTCAAACTCGTTTTTCCTCGATTTTTTGTTTTTTGACAATGTAACCTGTTTTTTAAGATTTGATTTTCTGCCTTTAGGCTTTGAAATTTGAGTTTTAACATTTGACTTTTTGTTCTTTGGAGCCGATACATGCATTTTTACTTTTTTAGGCAAAACCTTGACAAAAGCTTTTTCATTTTTTGATGAAATTCTCTTTTTTTTTCCCACTTTTTGCTTAGAAGGAGCCATCTCATCGTCCAATTGCTTTACAAGCGCGCTGAATTCATCTATCTCTGGCGGTGCGCTGAACTTAGGGGGCTCTTCAATCTCATCGAAGAATTTGGGCTTTGCATCATCTTCCTCAGGAGAAATTTCCGGAGGGGGAGCTATGAAATCATCTGCCTTTGGCTTGCGCTTGAAGAATGACAGCATTATTTTACCTCTTTTTTTACACTTAATTTTTAATTGCTTTTATATACTTTATTGTTTTAATCAATGACAGCGACTATTTTGACTTTCTTTTTCAGCCGCTTTGAAAGATATTTTATCAGCTCAATATTTGCCTTATTGTCTTCAGGCCTTGCTTTCAGGCTTATTCTGCAGGTGTTATTAATTTGGCTTTACAATGACTTTAAACTTGCTACTTTGAGCGTTCATGAACTAATACGCAACAAGCATTACTTAAAGATAATTTACCACTTTATAATAACAAAAAATAGAAAGGTTTATAAAGGCGTAAACATTTGATTAATTGGCATGACAACGCAAAATCCAGATAGGCCTTTAGAGATATTGGTCATAGATGATGAACCGGCACTTAGGGAGTTGCTTAGTGAGTGTATTGGTGGTTATGGAGCAAAACCCACTCAAGCGTCGGATGGGCAAGAGGGAATAGAGAAATATTTTGCGATGGCTCTGGCTGGAACCCCTTATGATGCAATATTTACCGATTTAATGATGCCAAGAAAAAGTGGCGTTGACGTTGTAAGGGAAATAAAGAAATTATCTCCTTTAACTCCAGTGTACGTGATAACTGGCAAGGAAGCTAATCGAGAATATGAATCTCTCGCTGAACAATTGGGGCAACTAAAACCAGACGGTGTAATTCAAAAACCATATAACCTGACTAAGATAATGGATATCCTGGATTCCGTTAACATGAAAAGAAATAAAGATACAAAACCTTCTCAATCATAATCCCGCCAGGTATGGCCGCATTTCTCGCATTTTAAGAACTTTGTTTCAGGCTCATCCCCTGCCCTTGTCTGAACAAGCCAGAAATAAGCGGTCCTGTTGCTGCATTTCGGGCATTCTGCAGTTGTTTTTGGCAGAGTCTGCAATTCCCCTTTGTCAATGACCTGGACTTCCTTGTCGGTCTTGATAACAGTTTCCCTTATTGTAGCCCCCTCTGTCTGGTTGGTTTTGTAGCCGCATGAGCATACAAGCATCTTCCTGCTGTCCTCTTTCCTCGGCACGAGTATCGAGCCGCATTTTGGGCAAAACATCTTAATTTGGAACTTTTGGCAAATATTATATAAACTTAACCATTTTAAATCAATGCAGAAATAAAATATTGAGAACTTTGAAAAATTCGTTTTTGAACGAATTTTTCAACTTTTGAATGTCGATAAGGCTTCCGCTTTCAGGACGATAAAGTCATCAAGCGGCAAATTAGGAAAAAATCAATTTTGTCAAAAAAATTGATTTTTTCAAAGTCCTCTATTTATTAATTATATTACGCTTCTTAAGAAACCAATTAAATCAACGAACCATATCTTGATATAGCCAAGGAAAGGAATCCTTAAAACAGCGTTTCCCACAATCTTGTCCTGGCTGATTCTTGTTTCATCCAGCTGCGGTGTTTTTATTGAAATTTGGTTGTTATCTCCTTTCGTCTGGAAGTAGTAAATGCCGTTTTCCTGCCATTTTTTGACAACACGGTGGATAATCGGGTCCTGCCTTGCGCTCCAAAAGACAATGACATCGCCTACATTGATGTTTTCGGGCTTTTTGCCTTTCAAAGCCATTATATCCCCTTTATTGAAGCCGCCCGTGAATATGAATTTTTCAAAATCTTCTTTTTTGATTCCATTATCGGAATACCATTTTCCTGAATTTGACCACCAAGTGTCAAAATTACCATTGTGATCCATACTTTCACTTACTACAGCAACAACAGGGTGCGTTGTCTGAAGCAAAAATCCCAGCCCCGGATAAACTAAAAATTTTATAAGAATGAATGCTAGAATGAAATTTACAATCCAGCTCCAGACGCTGTTGTCCTCCCAGACGAAGTACCACAGCTTTTTCAAAGATTTCTTCAAATCACTCATTAATTCAGTTCTGTGCAAAAGGAATAAAAAGGTTTTGATTTTAGGATTTTATGGGGTTGTTTTATAAGGGAATTATCAATAACCTTTATATTGAATTTGATTTTAATGATTAATATTTTAGTGCTTGGCAGCAAACAGGCTTTAAAAATTTATATTTGAAAAACCCCAATTCCGTTTGCTTTCGCTCACAATATTTAGTGCTCGGGCTTCACTCGCTGCCAGCCGCTCAGCCCCGCCATACATAAATAATAAACTTTTAACATATAGAAATGGAAAAAAACAAAATTACAGATAAAAAATATGCAAGGCCAAACTATTACCAGGGCATTTTGCAGCTAAGAGACATAAACGACGAAATACTCAGCTTCGTACATAACCAAATCGACAGAAGGGAAGACGCAGCTATAACAAAGACTGTTAAGTTTGTGAACGGCGTTGACTTGTACATAACTTCCCAAAAGTTCATCAGGATACTTGGAAAAAAACTGAAGGACAGCTTTGGAGGAGAACTAAACGTGACTGCGAAGCTGCATACCAGAAGCAAGGCAGGAAAAGACCTTTTCAGGATAAATGCGCTTTTCAGGCTCGCAAAATACAGGAAAGGAGACAAAATGATGACAAGAAGCGGGGTTGAAGTCCGGATAATACATATAGGAAAAAAGATATTTGCCAAGGACTTAAGGACAGGCAAAAGGCTGATAATCAAAGAAAGTGATTTACCTAGAGATTGACTTTTCTCTCCTGTAATCTTCAATAATCTTTCTCGCCCAGTCTATCTTGTTCTTTTCCATCTCGAATTGCTTCTTTTCAACAAAGCCGAAGTACCTGTCTTCTTCTATGCTGAGATTACTGGAATTTAAGAAAATGAAAGGAAGCTCATTCTGCAGCTTTTTACCCGGGGGGTTTTTGGATATTATCACAAATACTTTGTCCCTTAGCAGATTTATGGACTCTTCGCTAAAGATTGAAGGGTTATCAACTAAAAGAATATCATTTTTTCTTATCCCGAGGATTTTGTTTTTGCTCTCAAATTCGTTTAATCCAAGAGTGTCGAGCTTTTTCAGGATATAATAATCATCAATGCCGGAAATTATTTTATTTAGCTTGCCTATTATTGATTTTAAATTCCATCGTTCCCTTTCCTTTAATTTAGCCAAATTTTCCAGAAACCGTATTCTGCTTTCCCTGAAATCCTTTGTTTTTTGCGTAGAAGTCGGATTAACATTTTTGATTTTTGGGTTTTCCAGGTTAGACACCCTGTTCTTCAAATTTACATTATAGGATTTTAAGAGCTTTATTTCTTCCTCATATTTTTTCATTTTATCATACACTCTTAAGAAATCATTTTCATTCAGAACTTTCTTCTCAATTACTTTTTCAATTATCTTTGACTCTTCATCTTTTTTCTCAAGAATGCTGACTGCGCTTTTTATGCTTATCCCGTTTAGCATTACCAATTCTTTTATTTTATTTCTGAGGTGGGGTTTTTTGTTTTCTTCCACAAAATTATCTATCCTGTCGAGAAGGGGCTTTGCATTTTTGTATGCGAACAAGGCAGAAGCAAGCGCATCAGACTGATGCTCGTCTTCAAATTCGAACCCTTTAACCATGGCTTTTTTATCCGTTACTTTCAGGTCTTCATCAGGCTTTATGATTTTTGCACCGAACTTTGTTGCAAAAGAATCAACAAGGCTTGGAGCCTTTGCTTTGTCAGTGCCTACCAAAACAACTTTTCCAAAATTTATTGATTCAGAGATAAGCAGGCTTAATGCCATATTTTTTGAAGAATTAAGATGAATCAAATTTCCTTCAATGCCGAGGATTGCGCAGGCTGTGGTTATGCCAGGGTCAATGCCCGCAATGAGGAGCTTCTTGTCGTTCATATGATAACGGGCGAATCTTGCAGGTTTAAATTCTTTTTGCATAAGCTTTATAAGCCAAATTATGATACTTATATCATGGGTGGCAAGAGTTTAATAACCGGAATAGCCGTTTCAGGCTTGGGTGAAGGCGCTTATTTCATGTCAATGCCGCACTACAGGCAAGAGATAAAGAAAAAGCTCGGGTTTGATGCGTTTCCAGGAACATTCAATATAAAAATTTCAAAAAAGAGTTTTGATTCATTAAAAAAATTAAATTCAATAAAAATTGACGGATATAAATCCGGAGATAAACTTTTTGGAGGTGCAAGCTGCTATACTGCAAAGATAGATGATATAATCGGAGCTGTTATTGTTCCGGACATAAACAAGCATAAAGGTATAATGGAGTTCATTGCGCCTGTGCATTTAAAATCCGAACTAAAATTAAAAGACGGAGATAAAATAACAATTGAGCTAAAATGAAAATCGGAATCGCTGACACGACATTTGCAAGAGTGGACATGGCAGAATTTGTAATCAATGCTATCAAAAAAAATTCCAATCATAAAATTGAAAGATACACGGTTCCTGGATTTAAGGATTTGCCGGTTGCATGCAAGAAACTTTTTGAAGAATACAAATGCGATATTGTAATTGCATTGGGAATGGCAGGAAAAGCACCTATCGATAAACAATGCGCCCATGAGGCATCAACAGGGCTGCAGGCCGTACAGCTTTTGGTTAACAAACACATATTGGATGTTATTATATTTTCAGATGAGGCCGGAACTGACAAAGAGATATTTCAAATCGCAAAAAACAGAGCAGAGAAGCATGCGCTAAACGCTTTGGCCCTGCTTAAAGGAAAAACAGAGCTTACAAAACACGCAGGAACCGGAAGAAGGCAGGGAAAGGAAGACGAAGGGCAGATAAAATGAAAATCGCAATTGTTGTTTCAAGGTTCAATGAAGAAATAACTTCTAAAATGAAAAGTATAGCTGAAAACAGAATAAAAGAGCTGAAATGTCAGGTTGTTAAAGCTGTTGAAGTTCCAGGCGCATTTGAAATTCCTCTTGCTGTCAAAAGACTTCTTGAAAACAAAAATGTTGATGCAGTTGTAACTTTAGGAGCAATCATAAAAGGAGGCACTGACCATGACAAAGCCATCGCCCATTCGGTTGCAAAAAAACTCCTTAATTTATCGTGCAAATATAACAAGCCGGTATCTCTTGGCGTGATAGGCCCGAATGCAACCTGGGAGCAGGCAGAAAAAAGAATGGAAGAATATGCTGTAAGGGCTGTTGATAGCGTGGTTGAAGTGCTGAAGAATTCCTAAAAAAACTTCCCCAACGGGGCGTTTAGTTTTCTTACTCTCTTTGTTTTATTTACAACTTTCCTTGTCTTTTCCTGCGCCATGAATGAGTCCATAAACAGCTTTCTTGTTTTGTTGTTCAGAATGTTCTGGTCCAGCATCTCGGCAAGCTCAGACGGCCTCAAATTGGAATTTTTCAGAATCATGCCCAGCCTTTCGGAATTGGTCTTCTTGAATTCTTTCATAATCTCATCCTTGTCAAGCAGGCTGGACAAAAACTCCTTTCTCGAATTGGAAGTGGATGAGCTGCTGACAAGCAGCTTTGCAATCTTTGTAGGCTCGCTTAAAAGCAAAAATTTAGTCAATTGCATTGTCCTTATAATGTCATTCTTGTAATATTGAGTGTCAAGATTTTCAAGCACATCGTAAAGGATATTCTCGAACTCAACAACCTCTACATTCTTTTGGCAGAATTCCTTTGTTATTTCCGCTTTCCTCGATTTTGGAACTGCGCCAAGAACCATTATTTTAATTATTTTATTATTCGGAACTGACAAATTCTTAATGTGATTATTTATTGAGTCAGTGACTGATTTATTGTCAAACTTCTCAGAGATGATTTTTCCTACTGATTTTTCAAGTTTTGTCGTTTCAGATATGTTGTTGGTTATAGAGCAGCTGACCTCAATATGGAGAATTTCGCTTATTTTATCATTTTCAAACCTGATGGCAAGAATTCCGCAGTCTCTGTTGTTGGAAGCCTTGATATTGTTTAACGTGAAAAAACCCTTTTTATTGTACCAGTAATTGACAATCTCTTTTTCAGCGCTCATAAAAACCAACCCCTTAATGACGCTTCTTATTTGGGTTCTTTATAAGGTTTTTGGATTTTTATTTTTTAACAACAACTTCCTTGATTTCTTTATCCCTTAATATGACTATCCTGTACCAGCTGTCTTCTAAAGTAGTTTGAGCATAGTTACTGAACTCCATGTGCAAATCACTATGGAAAAATCCGTTAATCCTTTCAGGACGATCAAACTCAGCAAAAATCCCAAGCCCATAAAACTCTAATTCGCTTATTTTTTTCTCTTAATTCTGGAGGGCTTTCACTTAAGCTCTTGAACAAATCATCTTGATTCAGGACTGGCTTAATTTCCAATAGCCCCTCGATGCTTTTTATCCGGTGAAAAAATCTTGAAAGGGTTGACTTGACTTCATCATTTCTTGTATAAGCATGAACATAAACAATATTGGCATTTTATCAAATATCCATCAAATTCAATCCAATATCCGAATCAAATTTCCTTTCAATCTTTGCATCCAAAACTATCAAAATAATCTCGCAGGTTGCTCCAATAATTCCTTCTTTCAAATGCCCTGCAATGGCTTCCATGTTGACATCGCTTAATGTTATGTGGCAGTGCAGGTAAACTTCATCATTCATTGTTGTAATGTTTCCTGTAAGGTTTGTTATTTCCAAAGGCTGCTTGAATATTTCGTAAGTATATTTTTTAGTTTTAACAATGTAATGGGCAAGTTCAGCCCCATCCAAAGAGCCGATGCCGAAGAAATAGCCGCATTCTATTTTGTTTTTAACGCAAAATCCTTTCAGGGTTTCCAGCAATCTTTCTCCTTTATCCAGCCTTACAATATAGATATCATTTATTTTTTTGGAGTTCATATTGAAAATAACAATTTACTTTTTGCCAGTCTTTCGGCTCTGAAACACCGAATCATTTTGCAATTTTTTTCTCACTTACCTAACGCATTAAATAAAAATATAAAATCAATTTAAAAATTATTATCATTCTTTTTTCTTCAAAATAATTATGTTCCCCCTTCCTTTCTTTATCTTTTCAATAACTCCTTTATGCTCCAGCTCTGCTATCATCAGGCTTATCTTTGCCTCTGAAAGAGGAATCTGCTTCCTTATCTCCTTTTGTGTCGTCCTGCCGCCGTCTTTCTTGATAATCTCAACAATCTGGTCAAGGTCGCCCACTTCAAACGATTTTTTATTTATCTCCGATTCAATCTTGCTGCCTTTTGGTTTGGATTTTAAATAATAAACAACAGCAGCAACAGCTATAACAATTAAAATTAAAACTCCTGCCCAAACAATGTTTTTATTACCATTAGTATCTGTGATATTCCCGCTTATGTCTATTCCGGGATCTTCAATTCCCTCTTCAATATTGGGAAAAAGAATCAGGTCAAGAACATAATTTCCATCCTGGCTTATTGTGATGCTTTCATTCACAGACGCAAGGACAGCTTTGTTCTGCAACAACTGGGCTTTTATCATGTAAGCACCATTTGGAGCATTAAATGAATAAGAACCATCCACAGAAACGATAAACTGCTTAGGGGCAGTATTAATCTCAATCCTTGCATTATTGACTTTTTTCAGCGATAAGTCATAAATAGTGCCGTGAACAGTGGCTGCGCCTGCAAAGCTGGCTAAAACGAGTAAAGAAAATATATACAATAAAATCTTCATATTGCTCATAAACATGGTAATTAATTTAGCTATAAAAACATTATGCAAATAAGAAACTTTGTTTTAACGATTTCTGCATCAAACAAAAACAAAAAATCAGTTCTTAAAGCAAAATAAGCTCAAATAAAGCTTTGTAAAGCATTAGGACAATCCATATGCCATCAAAATTAAATTCAAAATAAGTTTGTTTATAAATAAAAAAGAATTTTTTGGAAAACGAGGAGGAATCAAAATGAAAAAATTAATTGCATTGATGATAATTTTGCTGTTTGCCATAGGCCTGATACCGGCTGCATTTGGAAGAGAGTTAACTGCTGCGGCAAAAGCTGATCTAAGGGATGATGCCAGCGCAAGTTCCAATAAATCCGCAGAAGTAAGCGCAAGAAACAGCGCAAGGATTGAGGCAAAAGCCGAATTGAAGGACTTGAGAAAAGAATACAGCGAAAGAATAAAAAATCTCAAAGAAAGCCAAAGAGAAAAGCTTGAAGCGATTTCTGATGAAGGAACAGAAGCTTTTGCAAACCTAAGCAGCGAGAGGCTGGAGAAGATTGCAGAGCTGGACAAAAGGCAGATAAAGAGGTTATCCGCGCTTAAGATAAGAAATTTGGAAAAAATCACAGAGCTGAAAAAAGAAAGGCTTGAGAGGCTATCAGAGCTTGAGCAAGACAAGCTAGAAAAAATTTCCGACCTCAGCCAGGCTGAAATTGAAAAATTCTCTGAATTGAGCAGGGCAAGGCTGAAGAATTTGGCAAAGCTTGATTCTGCCGCAATTAAGGCCGAGCTGAAAGCAATCCATTTTGTCAAAGTCAGGAATGCAAATGATCTGAATAAAAAGAATGTAACCGGTAGCGAGTTTGCGCAGTTAAAAGCCAGATTTGAAAAATCAAAGGAAAATTTCAAAGCCGCAAAAGATGAATTAAATGAAGAGAAAAAGGCACTTAATGAAGCCAAAAAAGAAAGAAATGAAAATGCATCTATAGAGCACGCAAAAGAATACCTTGCAAAATTTGCCGATGCTCTTACCAGCCATCTGGAAAAGCTAAAAGTAAAGGTGCAGGAAAACCAGAATATTGATGACAGCACCGAAGCAAAAATCGTTGCCGAAATAGACGTCCAGATATCAGACATTGCAAAGATAAAGTCAGAATCCCAGGCAGCAATTACAAAAGGGCAGGTTAAAGAAGCAGCCAAAAAATTAAGGGAAAAATGGAACACGCTGAAGCATTTCATTGACCTGCATGCAAAAAGAGTGGTTGCAGCAAGAGTTGAAGGCATTGTCAACCAGGGGCTGGTGCTTGAAAAGAGGCTGGATAATTTGCTTGCAAAAGCAAAAGAGAAAGGGATTGAGATAAACGCCACCGCAGAAATAAGCACATTCAGCCAGCAAATTGCAGCTTCAAGAGAGAAATATCTTGCAGCGCAGGCAAAGATTTCAGAAGCATTTGACTTAAGGGCAAAAGGCGAGCCTGCTGACAGCGAGAAGATAAAAACATTGCTTCAGGAAGCTGAGCAGCTGCTGAAGGAATCAAGAGAGTCTTTAGCAAGCGCGCATGAGACTTTGAAGGGCATCTTAAGGATGGTGAAGACAGCAATGCCTGATGCTGACCTGTCAGCAGATGTTGAAGTTGAGGTAGAGCAGGAATCCGATTAAGCATCGGATTTAATATTTTATTTTTTATAACTAGGCTGATTATTTAGCAAGTTACACAAAATATGCCTTTTTGGCAGTAATGTTTATAAATCAATTAAATTATATTATTGAAAATAAATTATAAGAGGGTGCTGAAATGAAAAAAACCGTAATTGTGTTATTCTTGCTGGCAATAGTTGCAGTTTCAGCATGCAGCAAAGCTGCAACAACACAAAAGCCTACAGAGCAAACAAATCAGAACAATGCAGCTGCTCCTGATTCTTTTGGAAGCGATGTCAGCAACGCAAACAGCGATGACCGGGAATTAAGCTCCAGCCAGCTTGACGGCGCTGATTCAGGGCTTAATGACATAGACAACATGTGAAGGTTTATATTTTCTTAATCATATTGACACTTTTCATCTTGCGTCCTGTATTTAAAGTAAAATAACCGTATCTTAAACTTTTGTAGCCATTTTTATTGTAAAATTTTTCTGCCGTAATTGACGATTCCAAATTCAGCTTTTTGATATTTTTTTCTTTGGCTATGGCTTCTAGTTTCTTAAGCAAAGCCGTTCCTGCACCTTTTCTTTTTGCTTTAGGGGAAACATATACTGCCCTAATCTCGCATTCTTTCGGCACAATAGTCCCAAAGCCAATAATTTCTCTATTAATTTCTGCCACTACTATAACTCTGCCTTTAGATTTCTTTTTGTAATCTTCTATTCTTTTGTTAGTAACAGGCGGTGACCAATCATGTAGGATTTCCTTGCTATAATCTTTAGATGCTGTTTTATGCACGGCATCATAATGCACTTTAAGTATTGATTTAGCGTCTTTTGGTTCAGCAGTTCTTATTTTTATAAAATTCTTAGGCATAGCACACCAATTAAATGCAATCTTTTTATAGTTTTCTTTATGGTTACCACTGGACATCTTCACGTCATATTTATAAACTAATTGTACTCATTTTTTGATTATTTTCACATTTTAATCCCTTAAATATGTCTCAACTGCCAAATTAAGTTTTTCGCTTATCAGCAAAATCCTTTTATGCAGTTTCAACTCAAAAAAGCCGTGATTTAAAATGATTTTAGAAAATAATAATCAAAAAATTGAATATACTTTAAATGATTACATAAATGAGTGTCCAGAAGTAAAAACTACTATTCATTGGTACAATTTATATGGTGGACATTATATTGATTTGGATAAAGATTTTCAAAAAAAATTGTTTGGAAAAGCAATTAGAAAAGCTGGAAACTATTCTGAGCTGGGGAGGACTTTAAACATATGCAGAAAAACTATATCGAGCTGTAGTAAAGGAACAAGCAGTACTCAAATTAAAATTATATTTAAAATAGCAAACTACGTAAATCATCGATTAGAAGATATAAATAACAAAATTATGCAAATCTCTGGATTGAAACCCAAACTCCCCTTTCAAATTAATAATAAAGATGGTGCTGAGATAAGAGCTGCTTTCTTGTCTGATGGGCATATTGATAAACATCAAACTTCTCCAGCCCAATACTGCGCTGGTGAAAAAGAACTGCATGAAAGATTAATTAGATTATGCCAAGAAATTTTTGGTAAATTTGAAACTAAAACATATTTCAATAATGGGTCTTACATAACAAAATTTCCAGCAGTTATTGGTAAAGCTTTAGAACTAAGTGGAGTGCCTAGAGGCGACAAAAGACTGGCAAATCCTTATTTGCCAAAAGACATTCTTTTAGGTGATGAAGAAATTAAAACTTCTTATCTCAGAAGAATATTTGATGATGAGGGAGATGTATGCTTTGATAAGCATGGAAAAAGAGCGGTTAGGGTGACTAGAAGTACAAACATAGGAAATTTAAATATCGATATCCCTTCTGAAAGGTGGATTAGGTTCCAGCTTCCAAACTATATTAGACAAAACCTATTATTTGGTGAACAATTATTACTTTTAAAATTAGGAATTGATGCTAAATTATATTCGGAAGGAGTCTACAAGAGCAAAAATGGAAATTTAACTGCTAAATGGAGGATTCAAATAGGACAACAGGACCAACTCAAAAGATTTGCTACATTGATAGGTTTCAACCTGATCAGAAAAAGGAACAAATTAGAGGAGATTATAAATTCTTACCAGTTCAGGAAATTACCAAACGGAAAATCCAAAGAAGAAGCATTGGAGTTCATAACCAAAATTGTTAAAGTTAAAGGATTTTTTATATATAGCGATCTAGCAAAGGAAATAGTAAAAATAGGACGAAGTTATGATTCGGCAGGTAAATATATAAAGTTCTTTCTTGAACAGAAAATAATCAGAAAATTAAAGAGAGGCGTGTATACTTTTGATACGAATTGATGGTAATTGGGGAGAGGGTGGAGGGGCAATAGCTCGAGTAGCGCTGGCACTTTCCACAATAACCCAAAAGCCATTTGAAATTTATGATATAAGGAAAGGAAGGAAAGATTCAGGATTGAAGAGCCAGCACCTCTATTGCGTAAAATCACTAAAAGAACTATGCAGTGCAGTTGCCGAAGGCGATGAACTGGGCTCAACTTCGCTGAAATATTATCCTAAGAAAATAGCAGCTAAAAATCTGGATATAGATGTTGAGACTGCCGGATCAATCACATTACTGATGCAGTCATTAATGATTCCGGCAATGTTTGCCAGCAAGCCTATCAGGATTTCAATTATAGGCGGCACTGACGTTAAATGGAGCATGCCTTTTGACTATTTCAACAATGTTTTACTGCCGCAGCTGCAAAGGTTCGCAAAAATAGAGGCGAAACTATTGAAGAGGGGGTATTACCCAAAAGGCAGCGGGAAAGTTGAGATAAAAATCAATCCAAAATTTAAAATAAATGATTTTTCAAGCTTTGAGGAATTTTGGCTGCATTTAAAACAAAATGTCAATCCATATAACCTAACTGAACAATTTAATTTGATACAGATAAAAGGAATTTCACACGCTTCAAAAGACTTGCAGAATGCAAGAGTTTCTGAAAGGCAGGCACATTCTGCCCAGGGAATATTAGGAAAGAAATTCAACGTTTCAATAAAAATAACTTCTGAGTATCAGGATACTTTATCGACAGGCTCCGGAATAACTTTATGGGCTATTTTTTCGAAAAATAAGGACGACATTGACGAGAATAATCCCATAAGAATAGGCGCAGATGCGCTTGGAGAACAGGGAAAGAAAGCGGAGTTAGTAGGAGAAGCGGCAGCCAACAATCTGATTAAGGAAATAGAAAGCAAAGCGCCTGTTGATAAACATTTAGCTGACCAGATACTTCCGTTTATGGCTTTAGCTGGAAATTCCAAAATAAAAGCTTCTGAAATAACAAACCATGCAAGAACTAATGTTTATGCGATACAGCAGTTTTTGGGAAAAATGTTTGAGGTGGATGAAGAAAATAAGGCTATTTCGGTTGATTTATTATAAATTTAATAATATAAATTTATAATAAATCAATGATTTTAAAGATTCCCCAACCAAAAACATTCCAAACATTTTAATTGAAATAATCCCAGAACTCCAAAAACAAACCTTTTTAAATCATCTTCTTATACCACAGAGTGAAAATGGCAGAAAAACAAGCGTTATGCAGCTCCTGCAAGAAGAGGATATCAAACACAATAGGCTCTACAAGATTCATGTGCCCTAAGTGCGCAAAATTTGAGATTGTAAGGTGCAACCACTGCAGGAAGATTGCAGCAAAATACAAATGTTCTGAATGCGGGTTTGAAGGCCCTAATTAGAAAATGGCCCAGGTAGTTGTTTCTTTGAGGATTATGCCGCAGGGCACTGAAGTTGACCTGCAGGCCCTGGAAGTGAAGGCTAAGGATGAAATAGTAAAATTCTGCAATTCTCAGGAGTTCAAGACAGAAATCCAGCCGATTGCATTTGGATTAAAGTCACTTAACATTATTTTCGTGATGGAAGAAAGCAAGGGAAGCACAGAATCCCTTGAAAACAAGATAAGCCAGATTGAAGGCGTTGAGTCTGTTGAAGTGACTGATGTCAGGAGAGCGATAGGCTAATTCTAAGTTTTGAATATTCTGCTGTATTTTCTTGCTGCAAGCATTCTGGTAACTGTTTTGGATTTCCTTCTTTTGGAGATTGTGACAGGGCTTTTTGATTTTGACCTGATTTCGTATAATGCCTTTGCTAACCTAGATTTATATCCATTACTTCTGTAGAGATTTGCATGACCCGGCTTTTTTGAATCAATTTTTGGGTAAAACCCGCCCCAGGGGATTGAAATTTCATAAGATTTATTAGAACCGTTTGCCTCATAGTGCCCATTAGTATTGTTTAACTGCATTTCCAATTGTGAAATTGGCGAAGGGGGGCTTAATCTGTTTCCATCCCCATTTCCAAACTTTACAGGAAATTTACCGTCTAATGTCAAGAACATGCTAAATAAAACAGCCCTGCTTGAGTCATATACTGAATTAAGATAAGTCACATAACCACCTGAACTATAGAAACTAAGATTCATTTAAAAATCTATTTGTACGGAATAATCAGCTCAATTCTTTCCATTCCAATTCACTTGGAACGGCGCTCCATTCGCCGCTGACAGCCACCAAATTTCCTTTTGATGTCTTTACGCACAGAGTCTGCCCGGAATATAAATTGGCCACAGTTTCTTTTGCATTGGCGCAGTCTTCTTTTTTGACGTTTTCCAATGTTTTCTTTGTTATGGATAATGTTGCAGGGCTCATTGACGTGAAAGTCAGGTAAGTGTCATATCTGTTGGAAAATGCGCTGGAAACCGGTGTTGCGCTGTCAGTAAACAGGCTGTTGTCAAAATCATAAAACAGGATAAATTTTTGGCTTATGCTTATTGTGCTGAATTTTGAAACTGCTTCATCGTTTTTTATTTCAGCTGAAACATTTAAAATGCCGGATTCTTTTTCCGGAGACGAAGATTCCAGCTCGGCATCGACTTCCAGCTTCTTTCCGACCTTTATTGTAATGGATTTCTCAAAATCAGAATACCCTTCTTTTTTAAGCTTTAGGCTATAATCCCCGACAGGAAGGTTTCCGATTTCCAGAGGGGAACTTCCTTTCAGCTCATTGTCAAGATAAACCTCAGCTGATGATGGAGCGGATGCCGCATAAAGAATCCCAGTGTCTCCGGCCCCCACAAATTCTTCAGGAGCAGCCTGGGTTTTAGTCTGGGAGCATGCGGAAACAAGAAATACAAAAAAAATTAAAAATAAGCAAATTCGAGATATTCTGAATTTCATAAACATTCAATGCCCTTTAAGTATAAAAACTTAATTGTTGATAGAGCTTATTCCATCGATATTAATTCCTGCACTTAGCGGAAATCTTGCCGGCGTTTTCACATTCCCCTATTTCCTGGTAAACAGTCCCGTCGCTGCAGATAGCTTCATAATCGAAATGGAACTTTTCATCAACTGCGTAACACGAGCCTGCAAATCCTCTTGGCTCTGCTCCTGCTGCTCTGGCGTCCCTGCATCCAAAAGGCCATTCAAACTTTGTGCAGGGCAGCCTGTTTTCGCATCTTCCGTTTGAGCATGTTTTCGTGCATTTTCCGCCCGATGCAATCTCCTCGCGTGTTCTCCATTTCCAGCTGCCTCCAATGTCGAGGCAGAAATACTCATTTTTCCCACTCCTGTCTTCGCAGGGCTGTACGCATTTATCTGTAAATTGTGAGCAGGCACCAATCTTAAAAGGGCATAGTTCTTCGGATGCTTTTCTCCTGCTCTGCTTGCTGGTGATGTTTAACACAACAGGAATCTCAATTTTTCTTTCGGCCGAAATTGAACCAGAGCCATGGCTGAAATATATATTTATTAAAGATTTATAGGCATCAGGCCCTAATCCGGTTATGTCTGCTGAAACATTTATTGTTGGGCTTATGCCTGAAGGCGTTATTGTTCCCGATAACTTGTCTCTTTCAGCATTCGTCCTTACTTTCAGCCATGCATCATTTGCGTTTAATCTCCAATTAAGATTCTCTTTCCCCGTATTGATTAAATGAATGGACTGGTTTTCCGGGTTATTTCCGTTTAAAATGCCGTGAAAATAGAATCTTGCTGGCCTAACATCAAAGCCTTGAATGAACTGCATTTTAACCGGAATTTTATGGCTTATTTCATCAATTGAGATGTAAACTGCCCCATAATAAAACCCATCAACAAGCCCATCTTTTTTGATTCGGACATTGAGTATTTCGCTGCCTTTTGGCTTAATCGTCCCGCTTTGATCCCTTGAATCCGTACTGGCATCAATCCAGTTGACCGGAGTAGGATTAATGGGCAAAACAGATGTTCTTGAGAACCATTTAATATCTCCTGAGCCGTCATTATAAATTGCCAATTTTTGGAGTTCAGGCTCGCCGTTTTCGAATTGATAAAAAGACAATTCTTTTGGATTAATGCGAACATTGTCAGGAATGGCGGGGCCAATGAGACTTACTCCAACCGGAATTTTTACTGTTTCGTCATTTGAATTGATTATTATGTTTGAAGTGTAATAATCTTTTGTATTAACTGGGTTAGTGCTTTTTATCATGCTTGAGTCAATTTTAGCGCTTAATGTAGCGGCATTATTCGGTTCCACCGTTCCATAATCCGGCTGCCCAAAACTTACCCATTCAGAATCAGAGCTGACAGACCATTGCAGGTTTGCGGCGCCTTCATTTTTGATATCAAATAAAAACTTAGCAGTCTCGCCGCGGTTTAATTTTGCGAATAAATAAGTTGGATCAACCCTGATAATCGGATTTTTCTGTGTATCGTCTATTTTTACGTCAAACACCACTCCGCTGTCGTTTGCACTTATTATTGGGCCAATTGTAAAACCATGTTTTTTATCTTCGTAAATCTGATTTTGGTTTAAGGTTACCTGTTGCCAAGTATTGTCAGAAGGGATTCCCGGTGTCATGTCAAGCAAACGGGCCATTACTTCGCCATTGGTTACGACATTATTAACAAACAGGCCATTTTGATTAGAAATTAAGTCAGGTTCATTTAGTTTTGAATCAAACCCGAGCCCCTTTCTATTTTCTAAATAGAATAATGCATTTTTATAATTCTTAGCATTAATAATTGCAGTTTTGTATCCTGATTTTGATTCCAAATCTTGGAGAGAATATCTTCCTGACTTATCAATTACTATCTTTGATGATTGATCAATCCAGTTAAATAAGTCTTTGTAGTATGCATTAAAATGAGCGGAGTAATATCCGACACCCATTGTGTCAAAACGGTTTCCATATTCGTAATGCTGGCAGTAACCATAAAAAACTTGTTCGCCGCAGTACCATGCGTTTGAATGCCACGCCCCCAAGTTATGCCCAAACTCGTGGGATATGATGTGCTCAAAATTTGTTTCCAACATTCCTGCCTTTACATCCTCAGATTTAAAAGATTTAATTCCGCCATCCCAGCTTATAGATACAGGATATTTTTTATTATTTATCATTACATTCCATTTTCCAAGAGTCCCAAACCCACCGCCAATGCAATCCTGATTTTGATTTGGAATTAGAATTATGCCCCTATATTTTGATAAATCCACATTATTCGCGTTTACTATTTTTTCTAATTCTTCTGATAAGGAATCACCGACTGCCGGAAATTGACAAACTCCATTAGCCATTCCCTCCCTTTGAAGCTTATACCAGTCAAAAACATCTCCGCTCAGGTACATTTTATCATACGACGCTTCTTTGAAGAACTTGTTTACATTACCTTCAAAGATAATTTTTTTGACATCCTCTTTAGTATAAGGCCTAGTCCCTGAATCAAGAAAGTCTACAAGAAAAACAGCAACCTTCTGCTCGCCTACAGTTTCCTGCGCAGGCGCCTGCTCCAGAATCTGAAAAGTTTCCTGGGAAGCGGATGCAACCATTTTATTCCCCAGCACAAATCCTTTAACCCTTATCTTTGTATTAGAAATAAAAGGCTCGAATTCTCCTGCAAGATGCAATTTCAGCCTGTTATTGCCGCTCCTGACATAATATTCATACTTAGAGTTCTCATGGTTTTTAAAATCATCAACATGCAAAACATCAGCTGTTGTAATCAAAGTTGTTTCTTTCTCAATGTCATTTTGCACTTCGGTAGGCAACTGCGCCCTTTGGTTTTCAGAAAGAGCATTATCAATAAACTCCTGCGGGTTGCTTTCTATCAGTGCATCCATGCGGACTTTTCTTGCATTTATAAATTGCCTTAGGTCAGAAAGAACCTGCATTTTTCTTTTAGCATCTCCGATTCTGTATTCTCTCCCCAAAGCAACCACATCAGCATTTAATTCAGCTAAATCTTGTATTTCACTTGGAATGGAAACTGCTATGTACCCGTGGCTGAAGCTCTTTATGTCAAAATAAGCGTATTTGCCGGCGCAGTCAATTGATTTTGCAGGAACTGCTTCTTTTCTGCTTCCGCCATCATTAAAATGATAGAAATTAATTATAGTCGGGCATTCTCCCAAGAGCAAGGGATTGTACTTGAATTTTAATTCAATCGGCCTTGTGAAAATAGTCCCTGAGGGCTGGAACTGGTAAATGTCGCTTGCAGGCGCTTTCTTAAGATTTGGAATCGGCTCAATCATTCTCAATGAAATCCTATCGGAGTTCGAGCGTATATTTCTCAAAACATTTAATTCAACCACCCCGTCGGCAGATTTCAGCAAAACATCTTCATTATTGTTTATTTTGGCAGACGGGAACAAATCAGCAGCTATCATTGAATTTCCGCCTCCAAGAGAGCTCGCTTCAAAATCAATCATTCCATTTTTAGGGGATACACAATAGAAGTAAGGGTACTGGCCTATCACGATATTGTTAATTTGAAGTGAATCCTTAACAGAACTTCCGGCAAAAAATATATTTCCCGGAGAATTTGACTTTAGGATGTCCTTAACTAACGGATAAAAATCAATCAGCTTTGTGGAAAGAATCTTCTCTTTTTTATTCAAGCCAGCGAAGCATACAGACTGGAGGCCTTTTGGAGCATCATAGGAGAATTTTTTAGCGGAACCGTAATAGTTCCCGACAGACCTGAAATCAGAGGCCATCTGATTATGAAGATTTAGAACTTCTGCAGTGCTGCCTGTACTTTTCTGGGCGCTTATGTACTTATATCCCATGAACATTGTGATGCCGACAATCACGACAGCCAATATATACACAAATGTTTCAGAGCTTATCTGGCCTCTTTTGGACATAATAACTTTTTTAAATTAATAATTTAATAATGTTTCTAAATTAAACTGAGGTTTTGAATTTTAGGCGTTATTGAAAAGTCCTCACTAGCGTTCGGGCAGCCATCGGCTCAGCTGAATATGTTTTAGCCAGATTGCAAAATTCTATCTGGAATGTCGGAAATCATAGATTTCCGAGCACCTCAAAAAACATTGTTTTTTGTTGCCTCGAATTTTGCTGGATTTATTTAGTTAATGAGCTTCGCATATTGATGGCAGCCTTCAACTTTTCAATAACGTCGAATTTTAGCAATTCTTATATATAAGTTGATTAATAATTGCTCCTGTATGCTAAAAAAAGGACAGATTACATTATTCGCTATCATAGCTGTTGTTGTTCTTGTTATCGGAGGATTATTTCTCTACAGCAAGGGGGCTGCGGTAAAGGGCATCAGGGACGCCAATGCAGAAAAATCAAACACCGCTTTATTCTCAAAAGACCCGGTCATTGCTTTTGCACAGGGATGCATAAATCTTGTCTCAATAGAGGCAGGATATGACATTGCACTGCACGGGGGCTATGCAGAATCTCCTTTGGACTGGCAAAAAACTCAGATTGAAGGAACTGAATATAATATTTCCTTTGCATTGAAAGGAACACAAAATGCTTTGCCTTCAATGGACGTGATACGATCAGAAATGGAAAAATACATGAAGCTCAACCTGCCAAAGTGCACTGACAATTTCAAAAATTTCACGAGCAAAGGATATTCAATAGAGCAGGGAGAGATAACCGGCGAAGTTACAATTGATGACAAAGGATATTCTGTAAAAGTCAATTACCCTATTACCTCAAAGCTTGCAGGTGCAGAAACAAAGTTTTCTGATTTTGATGAAGTAAAAGTTCCAATCAGGCTGAAGCATATGAGGGACGTAGTTAATGAAATAGTTTCACAGACTATAAGCCATCCTCAGCACTGGATTAATGTTGGCTATCTTACTGGCCTTGAAAAAGATGACATTGTTGCTTTGTATTTTCCAAAAGGAAGGCAGATAGCATTTGTTTTACGAGATGCGCAGTCAAGCGTTTTGAAAGGAAGCGTTATTGTGCCAAATGACAAGGATATCAATTCAAACAGGCAGTTCATTTTTGTTTTTGGAATGGATTTCAGCTCTTTGCCAGCGCAGCCAGATAAAGATTTTGAAATGGCTCAGAATTTTGCCAAGCAGTGATTGAAATGAAATTTAAAAAAATAATATCAATAACGGCGATTGCATTATTCTTATTTAGCATACTGGCCGCTTCTTCCTTTGCTGCTGCCCCGACATCACCTTTGCCTCCTTCATGCACTTACCAGTGCCCTTCTGCAGCTAATGCAAATCAACAATGCTCAAGCTACCAATGCGGCTCAGCTGAATGCAAGCCCAACAAAGTGCCCCCTGCCGGACATGATACTTGTGAATTTTCATGCCCTGACCCTGCCGGAGACTGCGTTGTATGCGTTTCTTCTTCATGCGGCGGGGGATGCGCTAATAAAGACCCTTCATTGAATTACAACAAGAACTGCGCGGCTTCATTTGACTGGGCAAAAGGAAAATTAAAAGATATCCCTCCGGATGAGATTTTAAAAAATCTTAACAAAATAGGGGGAAGGCTTTCAGATTTGACTCCTGAGCAAAAAAAAGCTATAATTGATAAGATAATTGCGGACAATCCTCTTCTTAAGGGCGGCATAAATCTTGACAAGTGCTATAACAATGAAGCAAACCAAAATGACCCGGGCAATAATGCCTGCGAAATTGTAGTTGGCGCTGACGGAAAGGTAACAAAGCTCAAAAGCGGAAAAGCTGAATTGGACTTAAGCAAATTAAACCTTCCGGAAGGCGCTTCTGTCACCGCAATTAGGAAAGACAATTGTGTTGGAAAAGACAACTGCGGTGCATGGGAATTCACAATTCCCCCAAAAGATCAAAAATGTTTAGGCTTGCCGGTGCAGCCGGTAAGCGATACTGACAGGTGCGAGCAGCCGATAATCTTTGGAGACTTTAAAGTTGGCTCACCGAGCGGAGGAACAGTAACATGGGACGGAGATAAATTTACCTTGTCCCCTGACTCTTACGTGATTTACACAGATCCAACTGCAAATACCAGAACAACAGTCTATGCAAGAAAGGATGGGGGGGATGTTGACGTTTACATTCATGGCGATGTTCCAAGCGGCGCTTCCGGAGTCAGCATAAACGGGCCAAGGTCAAACGGCGACGGCGTTTATATAAGGGGCGTAGACGTTGTTGTTGCGCACCAGACAAAAAACAGCGATGGCATATACGAAACTATTGGCGTAATGACTGACGAAATGAAAGGCACTTCAAATGAAGCTACCTTAAAAAGAAATCCGAATGGAAGTTATGATTTGGACTTGACAAAGGCAGGAAATTCTCAAGTTAAATTCATGGAAGGGCTTGAGGGTTTTGCTTACCAGGGAAACAATCCAAACTCTCAGCTTAGGAATAACATGTACGGCTGCAATGAGGCAACCGGCTCATGCCCGTATGATACAAAAACAAATTTGAAGCTGCATGTAACTTATTACGAAAGCGACTGCCTGCTGGCAAACGGAAATCCGAAGCCAGGCTGCGCCCCTAAGCAGCTTGACATCACAGGTCAAGATGGATATTCAAACTGCGGCCTTCTTCCCAATGGCCAGCCAAGGCCGGGATGCAGTGTACAGACCTGCCCATGCGATAAAACTGTGCCCTGCGACAAGAGATGCCCTGCAAATGATCCAAACTGCAAAACTCCAACAGTATCCTGCGAATGTGATATGATTTGCGGACTGGAGGGAGTTCCTGAATGGCTATGGGTAACATTGGGCTATGGCAATTACCTTAAATGCACAAGACCCCCGAGTGGTATCCAATGTTTTGGCGGGAGTGACTGCTGCACTGCTTATATTTATCCTGAAAGGCCCGGGCATGAGAAAACTGTGACAGCCTTCAAGAACAGAAGGGATTCATGCAAGCCCTCTGACTTCGACAATGCATGCTTTGTAATGGAAGGAGGGTGCCGAAAGGCAGATGAAAGGCCATGCACAAGATGCTTTGATGTAATGTCCTGTGAGGACAGTCCAGACCTTTATTGCGACAAGCACTGCGGATATTGCAACCAGTACTTTTCTTTAGATCTTAGGGAAGGAGAATTGTTTTTTGAGGCAGGGCAGCCGATAAAAGTTAATATAACTGATATAATAACGGACGAGTACAAGAATACCGTAACTCCAACGATTTTGAAGCAGAAAAATCCAGAATCTTTGAGAGGTTTAGATCCAAGTTTGACAGAATGCTCAATAGTTGATGATTTCTGCTCAAATATTGATCCTGATACACTTGAGCCAATCAACCTTTATGCGATAAGCTGCCCGAAATTTTATTATCCTGTAACAATCGAATTAGATCTCAGACTGACAGACGAGTGCGGCTGGAGCAGGGCAGCAGACCCAGATGATATTTATCCGATTGGTCCGCTGTTTATAACTGTAATAGTCCCGCAAACAAAAGAAGATCGTGCAAAGCTCTGGAGCCCCCTCAAGAGATATGGGCGTGATGATACCTTTATTACCAACTGCCCTACCAGCGAATGATTCTTAGTTCTTCAGAATCTTTATCAATTCTGGAAATCTTATGCTGCTCCTAATCCCATGCCCTTTGAAAATGGTATCACTGGCATCATAGCCCCTTCTTTTTATTTTTTCTATAAAAACATCTTTTTTTGGAAGATTCTTGATTTTATTCTTTTTGCAGATGTCATGGATATCATAGAATCCAACTGTATTTATTTTAGATTCTTCTTTTATTATTTTCAGGAAATTTATCAATTCGTTATCTTTATTGAAAACTTTATTTTTTAATGCGCTGCCGTATATTGTTGACGCCAAACTTTTATCCCACAATCTGCCAAGCCACATTGGGCCGGCTTCATCAAACCTGCCGTGGGATTTTAGAATTTCATTAACCTTGTTCTTTCCCTTTTCATTTTTCAGGAAAACTCTCATGTAATGCTCTTTTGAATAAGACAATATTGGCGTTAATGCCTTGTCATACTGCGCAGCGACAAGCTGGATTTTTCTTATTAAAATTCTTAATCCGGTTTCATGCATAATTGCATCTCTTTTGGGAACTGCCCAGTATTTTCTGATGCACGCATTTGGGGAAGAGCCGCATAAAGCGCTTGTATCGGTTGCTGTTACTGCCAGAATTCCTTCTCTTGCTAGCCGCTTGCATGCGGAGTCAAGGAACGGATTTGGCGTTCCAAAGGGGTCTATGTCAATATAGTCAAAGCCGCTTGAATTCAGAAGAAAGAGGTTTGCATCCTCATTTTTTATCTCTATTTTTTTATTTTTATTATTTATTTTGTTTAATTTTAAATTTTCTTTTATTGACTTGACCGCATCCCTGCTTCCGTCATTGACGAATATTCTTTTTATCTTGCCTTTTTTTAGTTCTTTCAGGAACCTTATGCTTCTTATTCCAGATGCAGCCAGAGGGTCAGCTATCTGCAAGTTATTTTTGCTTATAGAATTTAACAGAAGAATTGAAATATCCCTGTTAAAGCTCATTACGGGATTGTAGAAGACTTCCATCTCTTTTGAGACAATCTTGGGGGTTTCTGCGGTTATTCTTGCGAGGCCTTCGGTGATAATGGAGTTCATAATAAGGATGTTTTTTACTCCAATTAAAAAACCTTATGTTTAGGTAAATTTTTATATTAATACTATAAAGAATAATTCATGAAAGAATTACACGAACAAATCAGGGAACATCTACTCAAGGAATTGGGAGAAGAAACAAAATTGTTTGATAATCTGATTCATGCAGTCGAAGATGAATATGCTGAATTGTGGCAGCATTTGGACGATATTGTTAAACTGCGTTCCTTATTGTTAGATATTGTCAGGATTTTCATGGCAGAACATCCCAACTTAAGTGATTTACCTGAAGAGGTTAGAAAAAAATTTCATAATCTGGTCGAGGAACTAATCTCTAATCACGACGCTTTGCTTCAAAAGACAAGAGCTCAGGAAATCAAAGAAATAGAATATTTTGGCTCAGAAGAATGGCTTAAAAAAATGCAGCATACACTATCGGAACTGAATCACCTCATAGCCAATCAAGAGAAAATATTCTATGAAAAATGGGGTTATGGGTATCAGGTCATCAAGAGCATTTATGACAAATTTTCAGAGGCAACAAGGAACAATGACTTGAAAGTGCAAACTCTTATTGAAATAATCCACCATGACAAAAAGAAAAAGCTTTTGGAAGTTGGGTTTGGCACTGGGCCCTTACTAAGCAGGCTGTGGAAAATTGGTTACAGCGCAGTAGGTTACGAATCAAATCAGGAAGGGCTTTCTAATAATTTTATAAAATCAAAACTTGCAAAAGGAAAAATTATAGTAAATGAAAAATATTATCAAGACTACATATTCTCCAGGAAGTTTGATGCAATCTTTCTGGAATCCGGATTTCTCCTTTTTACAATTTTGGACAGCGAAAACTTAATATTTGAAGCATATGAGGGAATGGACTATGATAATATAATGGCAAATCTAAAGAAATTTTATTCTGACCTCAGCGGGGACGGGATGGTTTTAATAGGGGCACAAAACATATTGAAAAATATAAAAATAGATAACAGACACTTTTTCCACATGGAACGGCAGCAGCTCGGGCATAATGCCATTAGAGAATTATTTCTATATGAAAACGGAAAACTTATTTTTTACAACAGGCAAAGAAAAAGAACTCTAACCTATCCTGAATTTCTTAAAATGGCGTGGCAGGCTGGCTTCAAGAGAGTCTTTATTTCTCCTTATAGGCAATGGATAGTTCTTCAAAAATAACATCGCACAAAACGTTTAAAAACATCATGCCTATGCTTTCTTATGACTAAAATGATAAGGCAGCTTATAATCACTGTAATGGGAAATGTTGACAGTGGAAAAACCCAGCTTTTGGATACAATTAGGCAAAGCGCTATTGTCGAGTCCGAGCCCGGCAAAATCACGCAGTGCATCGGATGCTCGCTCATTCCTCTTGAAACAATTAAAAAAATATGCGGCACTCTTCTTGAAAAAAGCAAGCTCGATATCAAGATTCCGGGCTTTGTAATTATAGACACCCCTGGCCATGCGGCGTTCACTAACTTGAGGAAGAGAGGAGGAAATCTTGCAGACATAGCCATTGTGGTGATAGACATAAATGACGGAGTAAAGCCGCAGACAGCAGAATGCATTGACATCTTAAAGCAGTACAAGACCCCTTTTGTGATTGCGCTCAATAAAATAGACTTGCTGTCGGGATGGAAGTCAAATCCTGAGCTAAACCTGCTGGAAAACATCCAGAAGCAAAATGAAAGCATTATGATGCTCATTGAAAAAAAGCTCTATGAAGTTGTGGGAAAAGTAAGTGAATTCGGGCTTAATGCCGAAAGGTTTGACAGGGTGGAGGATTACACAAAGCAAATTGCAATAATTCCTATTTCTGCAAAAACATCTGAAGGATTGCCTGAGCTGCTGATGGTCATGGCAGGCCTGTCACAGAAATTCCTTGAGGAAAGCCTGAAGGTCAATATAGAGGGCCCGGCAAAAGGAACCATTCTTGAGGTAAAGGAAGAGCAGGGGCTCGGAACAACCATAGATGTGATAATCTACGACGGCTCATTGAGGCAGAATGATACTATTGTGATAGGTGCGCTTGGCGAACCTATAGTTACGAAAGCCAAGGCATTGTTTGTTCCGCAGCCTTTGTCAGAAATGCATGACAGGAAAACTAATTTTAAATTAACAAAGGAAGTCTCTGCTGCAACAGGCATTAAAATTTCAGCGCCCGAGCTGGAAAACGCAGTGGCAGGAATGCCATTGAGAAGCTGTCTGCCGGAGGAAGCTGAAAAGGTCAAGGAAGAAATAATGAAAGAAATTGAGGAAGTGATAATTGAAACTGACAGGCAGGGGATAGTTGTAAAGGCAGATTCTCTTGGAAGCCTTGAGGCTCTTGTCAAAATTCTTAAAGAAAAAAATATAGAAATAAAAAAAGCCTCAATAGGAAAAATATCCAAGAAAGATATTTCAGATGCCGAGATAAATTTTGAAAAAGACCCTCTGCAGAGCGTTATACTTGGATTCAATGTCGAGATTCTTCCTGACGTCAAAGTCCCGCAGAATGTCAAGGCAATTACAAACAACATCATTTACAAATTAATCGACGAGTTTGAGAAATGGCAGGAGAGTGAAAGAAAGAGGCTTGAAGGGAAAGAAATAGAAGATTTGCATAGGCCGTGCAAAATAAAGATTTTGAGAGGCTACATATTCAGGCAGAATAACCCTGCAGTCGTCGGAGTTGAAATACTCGGAGGAATCATGGAGGCTGGCCTGCCGCTGATGAAACTGGAAGGAGTTACAATCACAGAGGCAAAGAGCATGCAGCATGAGCAGGAAACTGTTGAAAAGGCAGAGAAAGGAAAACAGGTTGCTGTTTCATTGCCTGACGTGACTGTGGGGCGGCAGGTAAATGAGGACGATATTCTTTATTCCGCCATTCCCGAGGATGATTTCAGAAAATTCAAGGAATTCAAAAATCTGCTGACACATGACGAGATTGAGATTTTAAAAGAAGTTGCAGAGATAATGAGGAAGAACAATCCAATGTGGGGGATTTGACTTTTTGTAAAAGAATTAATTTATTAAAAAGTGTGCAACAGAATTTGATTAATATCATTTTAAAAAAAATAGTTTAATGCGCTGTGAAAGAAAGCCCATTAGGAACTAAATGCATAATACTTAAAGAAAATAAATATTTACAAAAATCGAATTGAAGTTAAATCAAATAAAATCAAAATGCCCGAACTAAAAATATTGAACAACAAGGAAATCAAGGAAATATACGCAATGATTGAAGAGCAATGGGGCGCCAAGCTTAAGCTGGAATACGGATTCCTGAAGAACAACAAAAACAGGATATTTGTTGTCAGCAAGGACATCTCAAAAATAGATTTCGGGAAATTAAGGCTGAACTCTGCCGGAATGTACTTCTGCGAGACTGATAAAATCGGAATCAGGCTGAGCATTGAAGGGTCGCAGATTGCAGGGCCGCATGCAAAAAAAAACTTTGTTGAACTGAATGAAGAAGAAACAAAGAGCTGGCTCAGAGGAGATAATCTGGAAAAAGAGTGCGATGGCTGCAGCGGATTTTTAATTTTAAAGCGCGGAAATGATTTTTTGGGAACGGGAAAATACACTAATAGCAAGATTCTGAATTATGTCAGCAAGGCGAGAAGGGTTAATGCTATTTGATGTAAGGGACTGACGGACCCGGCTTTAGCCCAAGAATTGCTTTTGTTAATTTTATGACCTGCGGCGGAACATTTTTCTCTACCATCTGATGTTTTTGGGACATATACCATTCATTGGCCTGTCCGGGATCTAGCTGCGCATCCCTGTCATGGGCGTGCGTTCTTACCTGCACATCAATATTAATTCCGTCTTCACCGTCAACTCTTAAATTTGCGTGGTAGGATTTATAGCCTGTATTTTTGCCGCTTCCAGTAATAAAGTCTTTATGCGGAATAAAATCATGACCATAAACTTTCTTTAGGTATTTTGCAATTTCATAAACCTGGTCAGTAGACCGAACAATTATCCTGATTCCCAACATGTCCCGAAATGTCTGAGGTTCGGGCTCTTTAACGGTGCCGGTTGGATCCGGAATATCATATAACGAGCGCATCACTTTATCAAGGGCAGTGTCATCCTGCTTTACTCTTCTCCTAATAACAGCATACGGGACCGGAATATTTTTTTCAATTTCTTCCTTTAAAATTTCTGCAAGCCTTGAGTCTTCAAATCCAAAGTCAGAAATATCATAATTTCTCCGATTGAACCTCTCAAAAATCTTGTATAATTTTGGGTAACTTACATTATCTCCGTTTTTTATGGTTTTAAAAACCTTATACAAAAGTTTTACTATCAGATTCTCTGTGAGCTTATACCTGTTTGCAACACCTTGGCCGTGATACCTGTCAGCAACGCTTTGCATTACCCACTGAACTCTTTTTTTAAGCTCTTCTTTTCCTGCATTATCGGCAAAAACAGAAAGCTCAGCAACACTCTTTAGCCTTAAATCCCTGTTTTGCGCATCCCGAATAACTCCTGGCCCATTAGGGAAAACCTGCGATAATCTGGTATAGTACGCATTTTCAGGGGCCAATGTTTGGACTACCTGCTCAAGAGGCATTCTTGAAGGCATTAGCATTCTTGCCACAATAGCCTGAGTATCTTTAGCAACTACCCATATATCCTGGTAGTTTTTGATATATAACTTATCCCTTCGTGTCGGTATAATCCCCATAAGCTGGAGATGCGCAAAAATTTGGCCGCTAAGGTTGTCTAGTGCCTTAGAGCCGGCAACAAGAGTCTGTGCAACTATATCCTGCAGTTCATTTACTTCATTCTTTGGCAATCTTCTAATAACTCTTCCCAAATCCCCGGGCTTTAGCTGCTGCAGCTTACCTGGCGGATGCGTCTGAAAAATATCCTGAAATACGCTTATTATTTTATTGCTGTCGTAAAATGACAACAGAAAAGCCCTTTCAAAATCTCCACGCGTAAATTTTTTTCTCATTCTGAAATTTGTAATTTTATATAATTTATATATAAATTTTTCTATTAAGATTTTGGTGAAAATTAAGATTTAACCATTAAAGCAGCGGCAGCCTGAAATCATCCATAAGCCCGCACATTAAAACTAACTTGCCAAAATCCTGCTTCAGATCAGTTTGATGCTCTTGCCTTCCTTTAATCCCGTCACGCTCGTTATTTAATGTTCTTCTTGTTACCTCCAAAAGGAATTGTAATCCTGCCTCCAGTTTTGAGTACTCCATTCCGATTTCTTTTAAAGATTTGGCAACTTCTCCAAATCTTCTCAATATAGCCCTTTCTTTCCGCAATTGATGCATCATGTTCTGCAGGCCGGAATACCTTGTGGCGTTATCTGCGGCATCGCCGATTTTTATCAGCCCGAGCTCCTGATAGGAACCATTCTGGTATTTTCCGCTCACGGCATTACTAATCAGCGCATCCGTAAGCTCTTTAAGGTATAATCCATCATACAATGTTTTCTGAATGCTTGCGAAAGTTTTGGACTCAGATGGCAATATTAAAACAGGATTAACATCAGTTAAATCCCCTTTTTGAACAATATGCCTTATTTCCTGATATCTTGCATGCACTCTTTCATTCAGGCGTATTCTGTCCATGAGATAGCGGCTCTTGATTCTTTTCTCAGTAGCTTTTGCAAATCCCCTGACAGTTTCCTTGATTCTTTCTTTGTATTTTTGATTAAGGTACCTGTGTTCTGACCTGCTGACTATAAACGGGATGCGGCTCCACAGAGTTATCATTCCCCTATACAGCCCAACTAACTCATCCAGGGAAACGCTAAACTTATTGTACGTGTCATCAAGATCTTTAATAACAAGTTTCCTAGAAATCGGGTCTTTTGCCAATGGCCCATACTTCTTCAAGCTTTCAGAAACTATATTTTCATATTTACGCCTAAAAACTGAAAGCAATAAGTCGCCTTCATTGGTAAGATATTGCAAATCTTTTCCCCCATCTGCCCCTAACTCCCTGGCTAATATATTATCTATGCAATCCCCTACAACATAGGAAGCGGCAAGAGAATAAGACCTATCATGTTTGACCATATCGGCCAGATTCTCCCCAACTTCTTCACGAAGATCATGGCACATTCCTTTGGCTACGCCGTTAGGGCTTAGCTTTACTTTACTTTCATCATATCTGTAGTTAAGCACATTGGCCGCATCAAAAGAATGTGTTGGAGTGTGGTGATTTGATTTGTTTATATACCCATACAATAGCGAGTACATCAACCAGAATGTTTTATGCAATTTTTCATCCCAATATCCTGCCTGCTTTTTAAAATCCTTTTTTCCAGGAAAACCAAGCTGCGCCGTAATCTGAGTTACCGGATCATCAGCTTCACCTGAAAGCAAAACTATCTTTCTTACATAATCGCTGCCATTTGATTGCATTTGCGCTGATTCAGTCATTTTGCCGCTCGTGATGCCATTCAGACTTCTCTGTACTCACCTCTTTATTATAAGAACCATAAACCCCCAAGAGTATGCCCTAACGGCATCAGCTTTAAAAACCTATTTCTTTTTAAGAATACAAAATCAGCATTTTATTTCATCATAGCTTTCAAGAATAACGTCTATTTTTGCATTCTTTTCTTTCAAATAATCAATCAAACCATCAGATAAATCAAATGCAGCCTTGTCAGCCCTTAAAGCAAAAGTCCTTTCAGAAAGAAAATCAGTTTTTCTTATCACCAATTCATGAGCGCTGCTGAAACCGGGATTCAACTCGGCATTTATCGTTTCTTTTATTCTTCTATCCGGGGTTTCTATTGTTATTGATATTTTTTTGGATTTGGAATTTTGGATTAGCTCTTTAAGCTTTTTTAGCTCAAAATCCGCCTTTACGCATATTATGCAATCGCCCTTTAGGGATAACTTTTCATCTTTCGTGAATTCGAGGGTTGTTTTGTGAGTGCCAAGAATATTAGGATGCCCATAAGCATGAAAAGAGTATTTCATTTTTGTTTTTATTTTATCAATTCAAATTCCCAATAAAAATTTAGATAGCCTTTAACTTTCTGATACATTTATTCTTTTAGTGAAAATTATTGTTTCTTTCCTAAAGCAATTAACTATTTAACATTAAATTTTATATTAAATAATTAAAAAATATAAATCAATTAAAATTACCAATTAAAATTTATTTCTTCATCAGGCTCTGCAGATAATCCTTCTTGAACTCAAATCCCTTTCTCTTTGCAAGCTTTTCAATTCCGTTTACAAAATTACTGCCATACTGCGCCGCCTGTTTCTTACGCCAGGCAAATTCTTTTTTCAGGCCTATAAATTCTGCAGCTTCCCTCAGGATTATTTTTTTATTTTCCTTGTCCAGCTTGAGCATGGGATGCACATTCATTGCCGTCTTAATTAAATCTTTATCAAGAAAAGGCGCCCTTAAGTCAAGCCCAAGCGTTTTTGCAATCGCAAAATCTCTCGTCAAATCCCTTCCCCACATATTCTTCAGCCCGTTCCAGCATTCCTTGTGCAGCGCCTCGAAATTATTTTTTTGAAGGGCATCTTCATGCCTTTTGTATCCGGCGAATATTTCCTCACTCCCCAATCCCCCGAACAAGATATTATTGTTGTCTGCCAGGGCAAGCTTTCCTGCGCAGTAAAGCACAGAGCCAACACTTGCTTTTACAATATCGGCGTCATTCAGGATTTTTATTACTTCCTTTAAAGCAATCTCCAGCTCGTCAAGGCTTAAAATTTTGAATTTGAAATTAAATCCGTACTCTTTCGCAACTTTTTGGGCCCACATTATGTCATCAGAATTTTCAATCCCTACCGTATAACAGGTGAAATTATAATTAAGTTTCTTAGAAATGAATGCTATCAGAGTGCTGTCAACTCCGCCTGAAAACAATATGCCGAATTTTGGAAGAGACCTTTTCTTTATTGATGCTAAAATGGATTCTGCAACCTCTCTCTTTGCCCGTTCATTGTTGGTTTCAAGATTATCAAAATCATTCTGCATGCCGCTTATGAACTTTATCCATAACTCCTCAGGAATAAGCTTCCCGTCTTTCACAATGCCCAATGTCTGCGTCATAAAAGAGAGAAATATATTTTATTTTAAAAACCTTTATATAATGCCTGAAACTCAATGGATAGTTATGGCAGTCTTAGGGCTTGCAGTTGCCTTTATAATAGGCGCTGCAGCGACAACGCTGGTTCAGGCGCTTGTCAATGACATCATCAGCCTTTAATAACCCCATTAACTTTGTCATAATCGCATTTGTGGTTTTCATGATTGCAAAGAAAGTTCTTAAGGAAGAAAAAGTTGCGAAGAAATAAACAATGCCGCACATTAGAAACTATTAAATACTGTCTTTAATTTGTTTGCCAAATGCCAAAAGACAATGTCAGCAAGGACGAGCAGATAGGGTTTCATAAGGGGGCATTAACAACCCTTGCCAAAGAAAGGGAAGAGATGCTGAAAATACTGTCGATAGTCGAGCAGCTTATGCAGATGCACATAAAAGGGCTTCAGGAGCTTGGCGTTGACCTGCAGAAAGAGGCTGTCAAAACAAAGGCAAAAAAACCGATAGAAGACTCATTAAGATAAATATTTTATTTCTTAGCCAGCTTATCATAAAGGCCTATAATATCTTCATGAACTTTTCCCTGCTCTTTGTATGTCAGGTTCAGGAATGCCGCCCTTGATTTGTTGTAAAAGTCACGTGCCTGAGCAAGATCGCCTTTGCTGAAAGAGTTTTTTGATTCCCTTACTAGTATGTTGAACTTCTCAAGATTTTCGCTCTGCAGCGACAGAATCGGATTTTCTTTTTTCCTTTCATATTTTTTTGCCTCTTTTTTATCCGGTTCTTTTTTCCTTTCTTCCTCTTCCTGCTGGTTGTCAATCACTTCCTGAGTCTGCTTGTACAGCTTCATGAGATTGTCATAGACTTCCTGCTTCTCGTCATGATCCATCTTCACATAAATGCCCCTTGCCCTGATGTAAAGCGAGTTGGCCATGGAAGCATCGTGATTTTCCACAGCTTTGCTTGCCCTGATGAAAATTTCGTTGAACTTTTTTAGCTCTCCGCTAAAAGAAACCTCTTTTTTCTCGCTTTCCTGCATGCTTTTTTCCTTGAAATCTTCAAGCTTTTTGAATTCCTCCTCAGATTTTCTTGACCTCTCCTCCAATTTTTTAAGCACGGCTTCCTTTTCTTTTTTGAGCTCTTCTTCCGACTTGCCACCGATTTTTTTCTCAATCTGCCTTTGAAGGCTGGCTTGTTTTTTTTCCTCGGGGGTCTTGTAAAGGCCTAAAGAGTGCAGAAATTCCTTAATTCCGGCTCCTGATTTAGCCCAGGATTTGGAATCCTTTTTTACCCTTAATTCCTTTGGCTTTTTCTCATTATTATCTTCAGGCTTGCTTTCGCCTTCATAACCTCTGTAGGACCTTACGTAAAAATAGAAAAATATAATCAGCGATGCAATCAGCATTAAAGTCCCAAGCGAGAACCCAATGCATAATGGGCTGGATGCACATACCCTTATTATCTGATTTTTTGACTCGGTATCAGTTACATCAAAGAGGTAGCTCGCTGTGCTCACTGAATTTTCCAATGTCGCCGTTGCGCCAAACATATACGATCCAGATGGAATGCCCCTTGGCAGAGATATTGACTTTGAAAATGAAGCCTGAGTCTTAACGACGACGCTTTCGCTTTGGCCAGATATCTGCTTTCCATCGAGCCCTTTTACAAAATACTCAATAACCACATTCCCGGATTCTTTATTTTCTAAATTGATAAGATGGACTTCAAAATTAACGTCAGACCCCTGAACTACTTTCCTGTCATATCCTTGGGGATTCAAGTTAATGCCCAAAAGGACTTTCGGAGTTTCAACTTCAATTATTATTGGAATCTCCAATGCGCCTGTATCGGATTTAACAGCCAGCTTACCTGAATATATGCCTGGCTTCTGCCGGACTTTATCCTGTGCAATGAGAGAGGAGAGCTTTATATTGACTATCTTGGACTGCCGCGGATTAATCGTATTCAACGAAAGGCTGCTCCAGTCTATTGCGGCCATGTCGCCTAATCCGGCTATTGACATGCTTATTTTTTGAGGATTGTCCCCTGTATTTGTTATCCTGAGCTGCCTCTCAATGGACTCGCCGCTTCTTACTAATACTTTGAGAAGAACCTGGTCAACGTCAATCTCGGGCTTTCCGGATACAACTTTCGTGGCGAACCCGCTAAAGTTTTGGCGGTAAAGCGAATAATCGGCAGCGAGAACCACTCCAAGAATAATCAGCAATAGCAATAAAGATTTTTTAATATTATTCCTGGATAATAATCTCGAATTTTTGCGGTTTTTGCCAGCAGGATGCCTCTTCTTGCCCAAAGCCAAATTTTCAGGAGCCAAAACAGCCCACCCCATTTTTAATTGAGGGGCAGTGCGGCCTTAGGCTTAAAAGTTTAATAAACATCGATACACCTCTCTTTTTTATGAATATTATTTTTTTAATTTGGCTTTTGGCTTCTTAATGTGCCTCATTTTCGCAACAGCCAAATAACCTGCTAAAGCCAGCAATACGACAAAAAATACAGCAGAGTATATCAACACCTTATTGGCACCGATGCCCAATTCTGCATTTTTGGATATTACAGTGAACAGGTCACTGGAAACTGCCGAAGAATCCTCATATCTTATTTCAACAATGGCCAGGTACTCTCCGGCTTCCAGATTATCCGGAAGCTTGAATGACTTGACAAAAGAAACCTGCTTTTCCACATCAAGCGATTCTGTCGCCTGAGAAATTATTTTTGCGTTTTTGTTTTTTAAAGTATAAGTTGCGGTAACCGACACGTTCTTTGCAAGGCCAATATTAAGCATAGTTATCTGTGCCTTTAATTCCCCTCCTGGCTCTACCTGCTTTGAGGATGAAGGTATATCAAGCTTAACGTCAAACAAAGTCTGCTGCGATTCAACATCAATTACGACCGGCACAGCCTTTCTGGAATCCCCTCCGGCAATTTCAAGCTCTCCGATATAAGAGCCAATGATTTTTCCTGTAAATGCCGCAACAACTGTTTTTTCTTCACCAGGCGCAAGGCTAAAGCTGCTCTCTGACAGAGACATATAGTCTTTGACAGCTGAAATGCTCAGCGCAAAATTGAGGCTGGAATTTATAATATTCTTGATTTTCAGCCGGCTTTCCGCAGTTGATCCTAACACGACCCTTACGTTCAAAGATGCCGGAGTAATACTAAAAGATGCAGTTTCAGAAGAAGCTGCAACTCCCTGCCTTGAGCCGATTGCAAATATGCTGAATCCCGGCGTTGAAGACTCATAGTAGACATAATCGCCCGCGCTTCCTGTTTTTGCTGTAGGAAGCGAATTCCACTTTGCGTCGCTGTACCTATACAGGAGGACATCGCTTTCGGCAACATTATTGCTTGACATCCATGACTTTAGAACTCTAAACTTTACTATAATATTGGATGCATCCGCATTGGCTATATTTGACTTTGTTAATTCAAGATATTTGTAGACATAGGCCGCTGCGGACGCAGGCAATGGATTTGACTTTAAGCTGGAGATGGTAATCTCAGGCCTTGTAACTGTGTTTTTTATTTCAAGAGTAATTTCCGTAATCGGTATCAATGGGTCGTTAGCCTTGACAGTGCCAATGGTGCCTCCGGCAATTTCATCCCAAACTTTTCCTGTTGAGGCTTCGATATTTGCAGGAGTTGCAGCACCGCCGCCCCCTCCGCCGCCCCCTCCGCCGCCCCCTCCGCCGCCCCCTCCACTGCTTGAGCTGCTTGACGACGATGTCGAGCATGCAGAGCTGCTGCATGAACTGCTGCAGCAGTATCTCCCTTCACACTGGTTATTGGCAGTGCACGGCTGGCTGTTGGCCAACAGCAACAAATGAAAAAATCCAAGGCTGTTAAGATACGAAGACGAATTTAGAACGCCAGAAATAACATCTACAATAACGCTTGATTTATACGATGAACTTGTTGAATTCTCACTTCCCGAGGTTATAACTACATTTTGATTGTAACTTGTGCCGTTTATAACAGCAGCATAAGCGCCAAGGCTCATGACTATCGATATGGCTGCGACTAAAAACAATATCTTCAATCTTTTCATTTTTATTACGCTATTTTAATGCCCCTTTTTCTTTTTTTCGGTTTTGAGCTCCTTACGAAACAGTTGAGTAAATCTCGCCATCAGCTATCTGCGAATATGAAACTCCTGCATTGATGTCATAGTAATTTAGCCTGATAAGGATTTTTCCCTTGTCACCTGATACCAAGCCTGCTGAATCTGCATTGCAGCCAGTCCACTGAAGGTCTTTTGATTCGCCTGCCTGCCAGTTTACTGGATTAGCTGGCGGCCCTGAACACGTAAAAGAAAATGCAGACTGAGTGCTGAGATTAATACCATTAACTGTAATTGTATGGCCGCCGTTATTTTGAAGCCTTAAATTCAAAGCCCCGCTTGAGCCTCCTGTAATTTTGTAGCCAATGCACTCAAATGCCAGGTTGAAGCTGCACCTGTCCGGCAAAAGCTTCTGCGGCCTAAGAACACCAAAATAAGTGACAGCGGCTATTACAACCAGCATCATCAGAAAAGCCCACCCATAAGTGGTCAGAAATTCAATGGCAGCCTGGCTTTTACTGTTCATTTAAGGTTACACGCTCTTTTACACATTTAAATCAAGAATACTATATTTATATCTTTCGTTATGCAAATTCCATTAAAACCATAAATTTTAAATACAAGGTCAATTTGTCTCTTTTTATGGCGTGGGGCAGTGATTGGAAAGCAGCTGGTTCATCCAGCTCTGGCAGTTCTGGAATGAAAAGCCCGGTAATTCACATTATTCTTATCCTGCTAGTTGTAGCTACGCTGGTTGTAAGCTCGCTCGCTTTGATGACTGTCAAGGAGCTTAAGAATGCAGTAACTCCAAAGACAATCAGCGTCGAAGATTTTCTAAAAAAATTGACGACTCACAATGAGTTGAAATCTTATGTTGGGCAGGCGCCCCTTAACATAGTGCAGATAAGCAACAATAACTACGGAACCCTCCAGACACAGATTAACGGCCTCGATATTTCATACGTCGGAAGCTATATAGTCCAGTACTCAGACAGGATTGTCATCTATGATTATGACAAAGACCAGCTGAGGGGAACTGTTAATTTGCAGCAGCAGCAGGCGCAGCAGCAGGCGCAGCTTCCGGCAGATTTCGTGACAAAACTAAGCGCGCATTCGGAGCTGCAGGGGATCCAGGGGCAGCAGCCGGTCGGAGGGCAGCTGGACCAGGCATCTTTAAACACGCTCAAGCAGCAGTTCCCTGACGTTTATGCAAAAGCGAAAGTCGGAGACTTTGTCTTAAGATACCAGACAAAGCTAATAATTTACGACTATAACGCGGACTTGATTGTGAACTCAGTCAATTTAAGCTGATTCTTAAGGATTAAATTTTTTGTTTAGTAATTTAATAAAGCATCATTTTGGGTATGTGCATAGCGTCATAAGGTCAAAATTCAATCTGCCTAAATTCATAGACGAGCGTTGCGAGGGGATGCTCCCTACGGGAACGCAGCTCTTTCCACTATTCCATCTAGAATTTTGAAGATGCTATGCACGTACCATTTTGGGCGTTATTGAAAAGTTGAAGGTTGCCATCTGGTTTTATGAGCATTATAATCCAAGTTAGCCAATCACAAGGAAATTGCAATGGGAATTGTGATTATCTTCATTAATCAGCCAATGCGAATTGATGGCAACCCGAGCGAGGCGAGGACTTTTCAATAACGCCCCATTTTGGCAAAATTTATAAGCCTTTCATGCTTATTTCTTTCCATGAAATTAAAGAATGTCCTGTTGGTGTACACAAGCCCTGCGGCCGAGGAGTATAAAACAACTCTGGATACCGTCAAGAAGGCCGTAGAAAAACTTAATATCAATTGCCGGCTGGCTGGCAGGGACAGGCTGAAAAAGCATCTGTTTGAAAATAGGGATTTGATAATCGCAGTCGGAGGGGACGGGACTTTTCTCAGGGCTGCGCAGTTTGTAAAAAACCAAATCATGTTTGGCGTAAACGCAGACACCAAAAACAAGGAAGGGTTTTTCATGAGCGCAGATAAAAAAGATTTTGCCTCAAAATTAAGAAAAATAACGGCCGGCAAATTCAGGATTAAAAAATTTCCGAGGCTGGAAGCAAGAATTAACAATAAGAAAATTGAAACCCTCGCGCTAAACGAATTTTTCATAGGGCCAAGAAAATCCTACCATTCCGCGAAATATGTAATACGGCTTGGCGGAAAAAATGAAAGGCAGAAGAGCAGCGGAATACTTGTAACAACTCCTGCCGGAAGCTATGCATGGGCCAGGTCGTGCACCGGCAGGAATTTAAACATGAATTCAAAAAATTTCCAATTTGCAGCGAGGGAGCCCTATGAGGGAAAGGTCTTCAGAAATTACAAGCTCACTTACGGGATACTCCGCCCGGGCCAAAAAATAATCATAAATTCTGAAATGCTCGATGGGATTCTGATTGCCGATTCCGTCGGAAAAGAGCACGGGCTGAAAAACGGCAGCACAGCATCTGTAGGGATGGCAAAAGAATCTCTAAATGTTGCATGGTTCAAATGAATACAGCAAAATACATCTGGATTGACGGAAAATATGCAGAATGGAAAGACGCCAAAATCCACCTTCTTACACATGCCCTGCTTTACGGCAGCGCCGTTTTTGAAGGGATACATTCTTACAGCACACAAAAAGGAACAGCCGTCTTCAGGATGAATGAGCACGTAGAAAGGCTTTTTCATTCAGCAAAATCTTTTGGGATGAAAATCAAATATTCAAAGCAGGATGTGGGAAATTTTATCAAAGAGCTCATCAGGAAAAATAAGATTGGCGACGGGTATGTGAGGCCGACGGCTTTTTACGGCTACGGAACTATCGGAGTCTATCCTGAAAATGTGCCGACGAGCCTGGCTATTATCTCAATTCCATGGAAGAGATACTTCACAAAAAACCTCAGAGTTATGGTCTCAAAATACATCAGGCACTCTGAAAAATCCAGCATCTTCGGAGTGAAAATAAGCGGAAATTATGCAAACTCCATACTTGCAATGCGGGAAGCAAGGATGAAAGGGTACGATGAAGCCTTAATGCTGGACTACCATGGCTATGCTGCTGAAGGGCCCGCAGAGAATCTTTTTATTGTAAAAGGCAAAAATCTTATTACTCCCGCCAGCAGAAGCGCACTTCACGGAATTACAAGGGATACTATACTTGAACTGAGCAGAGAAATCGGGATAAATTCTTATGAAACGAATGTAAAAATTGAAGAAGTGAAAAATGCAGACGAGCTTTTCTTCTGCGGAACCATGATGGAAATTGCCCCTATTATTTCTGTCAACGGCAGGAAAATAGGGGGCGGGAAAAAAGGAAAAATAACGAAGAAAATCGAGGGCAGGTTTTACAGCGCCGTAAGGGGAAAAGAAAAGAAATATGAGAAATGGCTCAGTTATGTTTAAAATTTTTATTTCCGTTCGCGCTCACAATATTCAGTGCTTGGTTTCGATTTTCTGCCATTGCGCGAAACCCCGCCCATTTATTTCAATAATAAAAAATCATAAATTCAAAAATGAAAATAAAAGACATAGGCGGGGAATTCGGATTAATAGGCAGGATTAAAAAAAACATAAAGATATTTTCCAAAGATGTTGTTGTCGGGATAGGGGATGACTCAGCTGTTTTGAAATATGATAAAAATAGCTATATGCTTTTTACAACCGACATGCTGGTTGAAAATGACCATTTCTCGCTGAAATATTTTACGCCGAGGCAAGTGGGGATGAAGGCGATAGAACAGAATGTGAGCGACATAGCGGCGATGGGCGGCCTGCCTAAGCTTGCTGTAATCTCACTCGCGCTTCCGGAGCATATCGGGGTGGAGTTTGTCGACGAATTATACAAAGGCATAAATGAAAGATGCAAAAACTACAGGATAAGCGTTGTCGGCGGAAACATTACGCATTCCAGGGAAGTTGTAATAAATGTCGGATTGATTGGAATGGTTGAGAAGAAATATTTAACATTAAGAAGCGGGGCCAAAGAAGGCGACTTGATTTTCTGCTCGGGAGATGCCGGAAAATCAACTGCCGGACTGGAATTGCTGAGGAGCAATAAACAAGGAAAATCCATCAGAAGCCACCTTGAGCCAAGATGCAGGCTCGAGCTGGCGAGAAAACTTGTGAAGATTGGGGTTACTTCAATGATTGATATCTCTGACGGCGTAGCTTCTGAAGTAAAGCATATCTGCGATGAATCAAACGCCGGCGCAATCATTTATTCCGATAAAATTCCAATATCCAAAGATACAGCTAATGATTCTAAAAAACTGAATAAAAATCCTGCTGACTTTGCGCTTTACGGGGGGGAGGATTTTGAACTGGCATTCACAGCAGACAAGAAGAAACTGAAACAATTGCAAAAATTGGACGTTACAGCCATTGGAAATATTGTTGAAAAGAAAAACGGAATCAAGCTGATTATTGGCGGCAAGAAAACAAATATTGAAAGCGGGTTTGACCACTTCAGAAGGATAAAGGTCTAGATTTTAAAATTCCGGCATTCACACAGCTCCAATTTTAAATTTTTCATTCGTTAAACTTCAGGCTCATTTTTACCATAGAAATAAAAAAGCGGAGGGCGCGCCCGGAAATGAGAATAAGCTGCTGCAACAGGCTACCTTGCCTTTAGCTCCACCCTGTTTTCCATTAACACCGCTGCTTAAGATTACCGCTGCATTAGGTGCGCTTTTCGCATTTCCTTCCAGACCTGACGGATTTTCAAAAACAACAGCTCAACGGGACATGGCTTCGACGCCAAAGGAAAGACCAGGCTGCAATAACTTAGCCCGCTTCCCGGCCTTCACCGCGCTTGAAGCACGTTAGCGCTTACAGGAGAGTGCTATCCTCCCGGCAAAGCCCTCCATAGAGGAGAAAGACAATGGTATTTTAAAGGTTTACTTATTGGATTGGGGTTTTGTTATGATTTAACTTACACTATTCTTAATTTTATTATTTATACAGAATTATTAATTTTTAATCATTATATAGTGTCGGAAGTAAAAAATTGAGCAATGTTAATCCGACACTATGTCAAAAATTCCAAGTTACGAATATCCTAAAAAATCCATTGGATTTTTGGGAACTTGAACTCGGTTCAAGTCATAATGGAATTTTTGAGCATGCTCGGAAATCAAAACAATCATTATTAAATTTGTGATTTCCGACATATTCGGCGGACACAACTATTTTGAATCAATTGTTTGTGTCCGACATTATATTATTTAATCGTTATTGAAATGCGCCCATTGTCCAGCGCAAAAAGAGCAAAATGATTCAAGCGCTTGGCAGCAATCATTTCTTAAAATTTAAATCCGTTCGCTGCGCTCACAATATCCAGTGCTCGGCAAAATTTTTTCTGCCATTAAAATTTTGCCTTGCCTATTTATTTAAATAAAAGAGCTCAAATCAGCCAGACTATAGAATACCCTATAAAACACCCTAAGCTCAGTATCGGCATTGCGGGATAGAACTTGTTCTGCCGGCCTTTGACAAGAAGGAATAACAGCGCTATTGTTGCAAACACAGGGATGATAAGAGTTTTCAGAAAACCAATCCAGACATCATTTACGAGCATCAAATCTTTCATCACGACTCCCGCAAACAGCAAAGTGAATCCTATATCTCCGCCGCCCAGCACAGCAACTGATTTTTCGGAATAATCACTTTTGGCTTTGGACATTTTCTTGAAATCTTTTTTCAAATCCGCATTAAAAATTATTTTTTCTTTTGAAGATGTTCTTTCATAAGGGATAAAAAGCCCTGCAAAAACTTTTGAGTTGTACTGGAACTCCGCCAGCTTCACCATGTGCATTGTCTTGAAGACGGAAATATAGTCATAGATTGAAATCACAATTAAAAGCATTACAATTGCAAACAGGTTGAAAATGTTCACAAAAAATGCAGCTAACCCCCCGTAAACAAAAATTTCTGAGAGGTTTTGAACAATAACATTAGGCTTGTAAAATTTCAGAATTGCCAATGCAAGAGCAAGGATTGCCGCAGCTATGTTATTGATAAATGCTGCAAGAGCCACTGATAGCGTAAACCAAATTGTAAGGAAAAACCAGATTTTCCATATCAAGGGCTTGTTGAACCTTGCCAAAAGAAGAACCAGCAAAGTGCCGAAGATAATCGCAACGACTATATATATGAAAGAAGCCGACTTATTTTCTATCTGCGGCCTTTCAAAGCCGTAAGGCAAAGGCTTCATGACAGTTTCCTTTGCTTCTGATGACGCATTGTGGTCAATGTACTGGCTGATGATTAAAAGCCCTATAATCTGGGCAAGCAGGAAAAATACTGCAAGGATTACAGTTATTCTCCATGTATGCTTCATTTTGCCTGTTAGATTATTCATGTTTAATAAATTATTTGTTTTAAGCCGGTATCTTTACCTATATTATTAATTTAATATTATGAAATTTGAGCTTAATAGATAAATTTAAATATAATTACTATTATTTTACTATTCTAATGGCTAAAATAGTGTTTACAGGCAAGCAGTATGTCCTCACGCTGCCCAAAGATTTGGTTGAGGTAATGGGCTGGGGCAAGGGCACTGAAGTTCTGATTTCTAAATATCCAAACAAGGAAATTGTATTCATTGAGAAAATTAACAAGAAAAGAAAATGAAAAACTTAAAAGGCGAAGCGGACAAAATAAAAAAAATAAAAATTCCAACGGGAAGAATAAAAATAAAAATGAAAATAATAAAAATAATTTAGGCAATGCGCCGGGAGAGAATGCAGAAGAATCAGCAAATGAAATAACCGGGAAAGCTACTGATGAAACAGCAAGCACAGACAATGAAAATTCAATAACTGAAATTGATAATGGAAATTTAAATAATGAATTAACCTCAGCAGAATTAAGCCAAATATCAAAACTCGAAACTGAAGCAGCGCAAATAGAATCAAGCGTAACACCGAAAATACTGATGGCATTAAGCCAGGGATGGAACGGAAACGAAGAAAAGCAAGATAAGGATTACATGAGCAAAATTAACGGAAGCGTTGTAATAAAACTGGGATGAAAATGGAAACAAAAACAACAGAGGCAAGGAAGTATTATTTCTTAACCTCAAGATTATTAATAAGATCTTTGGTGTTAAAAACCTTTATCTCATCCTGTTTTTTAAAATCCCTTTCCCTTGACCAAATACCGCAATTAAGGTACAATGCCAGCGCAAAATATGGCGAATCTTTGGAATGCGGAGCTAATTTTTCAGCTTTTGACTGTATATCTTCAGGAAATTCATACATCGGGAAAATCTCAACCCTTTCTTTAAGCATTAATAAATCATTGACCTTATCTTTGCCTATGATAGCAGCAAACAAAGCAGTAGCATCCACTACAAGCTCTATTCATTCCCCTCTTAGCCTTCCTGCAACTGCTATAGAAATCTTGTCAGTAAATTTTTTAGCTGCTGAATCTGAAATCTTAATCTTCGAGGATATCATTTTGAGCCTTTCAAACTCCTTCATTGTTTTTTCAAGTTCTCTAGGCAAGGATATTGTTATGGTTCCCATTTTAGCATCACAAAATGATTACCATAACAATAGAAATATAAGCACCTTCGCTTAAAGTACCTGTGTTGCAATAAAACTTGGCTAAAACAGAAAGATAAATAAATATAAACTATAAAATGTGAGTGCAGATGGCAAAACCCAACAAAAAAGAGGCATTAAATTCAAAATTCAGGCCAAGCCTGCTTATATGGCTTATTGTTGCAACGCTGGCCGTAGGAATAGGGATAAAATACCTAAAGCCGTCGGTAACGGGGCTTGCCACAGGCGAATATTCATATACAGATAATATAAATCTGGCATTAGCATCGAGCTTAAATTATACCTGGCAGCCTTCTAACGCCGGAATTCTTAAATCCTTGAAGCTAAACGGCAGGATATCCACTACAGGAAGCGCCAAGGCATATCTAGAAAGCAACGGGCAAAAATACCTGATATTCGACAGCTCTAAACTTAACCAGACTTCATCAAACTTGATTACAGGATTTGTAGTGGATGAACAGCCAGGCAAGGGAAATGACAAAGGCAATGCCAAGGCAAATAAAAAGCCGGAATGGGCTTCAAGCACTGAAAAATTTACCATAAACGGAACAACCACTATAAACCTTTCACAATACTTTTCTGATGAAGACGGTGATTCCTTAACATTTTCATCATCACAGCCGGACGGAGCAGCAATTTCCATAAGCAATGAGCTTGCAGCATTAACGCCAACATCCACAACTGACTTGGAATCATCAGTGACTTTTACAGCATCAGACGGAAAAGACTCAAAAGACAAGAAAATTGGCCTTTTGGTGATTGCACCCATTGCAGCTCCGATTGAAGACAATGCAACTAATGAAACAGCCAATGGGACAATGGAAATAAACAAGTCAATCACAATAAACTTAGCTTACAAATCAGGAAGCGCTTACGATGATAATGACGACGGGATAGAAACTACGTCAGGCTCAGTGGACTTAAGCGTTGAAGGGACAACTTTCAATTGGGATGCTGACCAGTCAAAATTGTGCACAAAATATGAGCTTTATAACATTGATGAGGGCACGCTTACAAAGTTCTGCAATGGAAATGCCGACTGCTGCGCATTTGTAAGCTTAGTCCCTACAAAAAGCAACTGGAGCGCGATTTATTATTCTGTATACGGAAAAGACGGAGCGGGCTACAACAACGCCGTGTCTGCCCAGGCAATATACTATGACGTGAACCTGATTGCAGGAAGCGCAAAATCAGACATTGCTTATTCCCAATATGCAAACAAAAGCGTTAAATTTACCGAAGAGCAGCTCCAGTTCGGCAGCCAGTGCGTAGAAACCTGCTTACTGCTTTCATTGAACGGAACTTCATATAACCTTGTTTTTGAAATTGACGGCGCAAGCCTAACAGTAGACAGCATCGATTATCTGATAGAAGCACAAAACATTACAAATGTTACAGCAAATTCACCGCCCGTTTTCCTGCAGAATATCTCTTCAATCAACATCACGAAAAATAAAAAAGGCACAATCAACCTTTCGCTGCATTTCAGCGACGAAGACGGAGATTCTTTGAATTACGGATACTATTTCGCTGAAAACATAACCATTGCTTTCAACGGCAGCATCGCAGCGATAATTCCGGACAATAATTTTGAGGGAATCAGGTTTACTTTCATAACGGCAAATGACTCAAAATCCTCTGCAACATCAAACGTATTTGCCGTGAATGTCGCAGCTTCTTCATCAAGCCTGCCGAGTGTAAACACCTCTTTGGGGTCTTTCGAGATACGGGACAAGTCAGACAAGCTGCTTGCTGTTATCGACAGCTTGGGAAACATGAACATAAAAGGAGTTTTGCAGCAGAATTCGGAACCGTCGGCTGACTCAGATGACTTCTCAATACAGGATGCCAATGGCGGATTAAACGCCGCGATTATCAATCCTGAAGGAAATCTCGTTATCAAGGGAACTTTAAACGAAAATGTTGGAGACCTAATCCCGACTGCAAACTCATTCATAATACAGGACAGGGACGGAATAAATGTTGCGTATTTCAGCAGCACAGGAAGCCTGTTCCTTAAGGGAACCATGACAGAAAACGTAGTTTTTGAATAATCCCAATTATTAATTCTCCACGTCAACAATTTTTTAAAACAAAAGATTTATATATTAGTATAGTAATTTGTATATTGACATATCTATTATAACACCACTATGAAGTTTTACAAAAAGAGAGGAATTGGCATATTCTTTGCTTTTGTGATTTTATTACTTTTATCTGCAGCTGCGTTAGCGGCTCCGCCAAAATCACTGACTTTGCAGGGAAAGCTTACTAACGGCGCAGGAACTTCCCAACAGGGCACTTTTAATTTTACTTTTAGGATTTATGATGCGGCAACCGGAGGAACTAATCTTTGGGAGATGGCGAATTATAATATAACCACGGACGCAAACGGAGTTTATGATGTAATCTTAGGAAACATTGACCTAAGCTTTGCAGACCAGTATTTCTTGGGCGTGACAGTAAGCGCCGATAATGAAAGCGTGCCAAGAATTAATCTGACATCTTCACCTTACTCTTTTCGGTCAAATACCAGCAATGCATTAAGCCCGGGTAATTTTTCAATAGGAGACAGAATTTCATTCAGGCTCGGGCAGGTATTAGATGGGATAGCTAACGGATATTTGAAAATAACCGGAGCCCTTAACGTATCAAGCGGACTTATTGTCGGTTCCGGATTAAACCTCAGCGGAGGCCTAAATGTGCTTACCGGAAACGTAGGAATCGGAACAGTAAATCCTACTGATGCCCTGGATGTGGCTGGCAGTGTGCGGGTCAGGGACAGCTTTAATGCATCATCAATCAACGCCACTAATATATTGGGCGACACAATTTCATTCAGGCTCGGCCAGGCAATAGGCGGATTAGCAACAGGCTATCTTAAAATCACAGGAGCCCTTAACGTATCAAGCGGCTTGATTGCCAGTTCCGGATTAAACCTCAGCGGAGGCCTAAATGTGCTTACCGGAAACGTAGGAATCGGAACAGTAAACCCTACTGATGCCCTGGATGTGGCTGGCAGTGTGCGGGTCAGGGGCAGCTTCAATGCCTCATCAATTAATGCTACTAATGTAACTGCCATAGGCATGTCAGCCGTAAGCTTTCCATTAGGATGGACAAACCTAACAACATTTCCTTCAGCTTGCACGGCAGGACAGTTCGTGACTGCACTCGACAAAACTATTACCTGCGCCTCTCCCGGAACAACATCCAGCGCTGCAGGCGGATGGACGAATGGATCAGATTTCACAATAACTGACTTTAGCATAATTGTAGGCTCTGCTACTAATGTCTTAACTGCGAATATTACAACCCAAAGAGTAGGAATCGGGACTGTAATCCCTTACAACAAATTAACAGTCATAGGCAGCGTTTCAGCAAGCGGCTCTATCAACGCAACAGGGCTGAATTCGACAGGCAGCTCTTATTTTGCAACCAATGCCGGAAGCGTTGGAATTGGAAACACAGCGCCGGTCAGCACGTTAACAGTATCGGGGTCAGTGACTTCTTTTGGAAGCTTAAATGCAACTTCAGTTAATGCCACAAAAATCAATGTAGGGGGAGCTGCGGTTCCGGCAAGCTCATTCCAGGTAAGTAGGGACGGCAAACATTACGCAGGGGACAACATCCTTATTAGTCAACAGCGATACTAATGTGATTATTCATCTGGAATAAACAGAATTAGCGGCTTATTTCTTTTCCGGCTTTGTCCGAAAAGTAGTTTTTGCCATCAAGATGTGAAGCTAATTCAGAATTAAAACTGGCAATTTTCGGAGTTCCAGAGAGAAAATTGCAATCAAGTAAGAAAAAATAAGCTGAGCGATGGCAAAAAACGAGCCGAAGGCGACTTTTCGGACAAAGCCTTCTTTTCCAATGATTTTATAATGCTAATTAAAGCTTCATTTACAGGGCAGTCTATTCCATATTTTTTTCCAAGCCCGACAACAGCGCCGTTTAAGTAATCTATCTCAGTTTTCTTTCCTTTAATCAAGTCCTGCTGCATTGAGGATAGGTTGCCTGAGTTTTTTATTGCTTCATTTATGGCTTTTATGAAATTAATTTCAAATTTGGCTCCTTCTTTTTCTGCAACTTTAGCGCATTCATCGCAAATTAATTTTTTTAATGGATTCAGAGTTTCATCTGCAAAATCGCCGTTTTTTATTCCTAAAACTGCCGTTATAGGATTTAATGCGCAATTCAGGATAAGCTTCTTCCACACATCCTGCCTGATATTTTTGCTAACATTGGCATTAAGGCCGCATTTTGTGAAATTATCGGCAATCTCGGGGCTTTTACGGCTGTTTTCTATTGAAGTAAAGCTGTAAGATTCTAAATCTATTATCCCCGGCTTTAGAAAAATGACTCCGAAGTTTGTTACAGCCCTAAGAACAAGGCATTTATTTCCCAGAATCTTCCTGACTATGCCCTCGCTGTCAAGCCCGTTCTGGAGGCATATGATAATTGCATCTTTCTTCACTAAGTTTTTGATTTTACTTATTGCTCCAGCGCTGTCCTGTACTTTAGTTGCAAGCACTATGAGAGTATTATCTTCAATATTATTAATTCCAGTTCCCGCTTTTAGAAAATATGTTTCATGCTCTAATCCCTTTATTTTCAGCCCATTTTTATTAATTTCCTTAACATGCTTTTTCCTTCCAATCAACGTAACATCATTATGCTTAGAAAGCCTTGCGCCGTAATAGCTTCCGATTGCGCCTGCTCCCAGGATTATTATTTTCATTTCTATAAGAATATTAGAAAGAAATATAAATATATACATTAGATGATATTTTATGGAAGATTCCCAAAAATTCAAGGCGCTTGAAGATGAAGAGCATAGGCGCTATCACAAGAAGCTTTTATATGTATTTTTGGTTATACTGATGGTATTATTTGGAGGGTCCACTTTTTACCATTACGCTGAAGGATGGAGGTATCTCGATGCAGTTTATTTTTCATCATACACTTTGACAACAGTAGGATACGGGGATTTCACGCCGAAGACAGATATAGGGAAGCTGTTTACAATATTTTATGTATTTTTGGGCGTGGGAATAGCGCTTTACGGAATATCGCTTTTGGCTTCGCATTTTGTCGAGGTCAGGGAAGAGTTCTGGCTTAAGCAAATCAGCAGAATTAAATTCCAGCACCGCACAAAATCAGTATGGGACAGGCTGAGGGGATTTTTTAACTTCAATCCCGGAGAGCTGGTCAGAAATTACGGAGAAGAAATAAAAAAGAAAAAATAGCTCATTCAACCAATATCGCAGCTTTAGAAGGCATTGCCTGCTTCGCCTTTGGCTCTTTTGAATCCTCTGCTGAAATTACTTCAACTTTGCATTTGAACTCTTCCCCGTAATTCTTTGCAGCGCTTTTCAGCGCATCTATCTCGGCACTTTGGTTCAGGTCAAATTGGGGCATCTTATTTATGCCATTAACTAATTTCGGAACCATTTTGCTTATGTCCTGCGCATGCTGCCTGAGGCTCGTGGACATGAGCTTTTTTAATATCTCGCCCGTGTTTCTTGTTTCCTCAAGCATTTTTTTCATGGACTTTATTAATTCATATTTCCATTTTTCAGCAACGAACAATGTTATCTTTTTTGGAGCATTTATTTTTGCAAGGTTCATGATTTCAACTATGTCTTTTCTTGCAGAGCCTGTTAATTCGGCAATTCCCTCTGCCTGCTCGTCTATCATTTTTTCATTATAAGCTGGCCACTGCTCTGCCGAAACAAATCCTTTTTTTTCTATTTCATTCCATGCCTCTTCTGCTATGAACGGGCAGAACGGGCTCATTACTTTTGTCTGGAGCTCAATAAACTGGTTAATCAGATGCTGGCTTGTATCTTTTCTTTTTAGGTAGCCTTTCAAAATCCTCTGCATCTGGAAAAATAATTTCTCAAATGCGCTCCTGAAGAGCATGCTTTCCATTGCTTCTGTTCCTTCTTTCAGCGACCTGTGGATTCCTGACAGGAAAATTCTGTCTGCAATGCCAACCTCTTTTTTTGCAGCTTTTTTGTAGTTCTCTTTTGCAAAATTAAGCCACTGCTCAAGCTTTTCCTTCAGCGCTTTAGCATTTTTCAGGTCAAAGTTGGGGTCGCTAAGGCCTTCGCCCCCAATCATCAAAGATGCCCTAGTGACATCGGCTGAATGAAGCCCTATTATTTCCCTTATTGTGAAAAAATTTCCCTTGCTCTTGCTCATCTTGCCGCCTTCGACAAGAAGCCAGCCGTTGACGCTGAATGCCCTTGGCCAGTATTTTTCAGGGAAAATTGCAGTATGGTTGAACAGGCAAAAAGTAAGGTGGTTTTGTATCAAATCTTTTCCTGAGCTTCTGACATCAAACGGGTACCAGTATTCAAACTCTTTTTTCATTTTTTGAATTAGAAATTTTTGATTTTTATCTTTAAAATCAATCTTTTTATTCAGGAAAATAAAATCAAAAATTTCATCATCAATTTCATTTTCAGGAATTTCATTGATTAAATGTGCAATTGTATAATACGCCATGTAGATAGTTGAGTCTGACAATGATTCAATTACCCATTTCTCATCCCATGGAAGTTTTGTTCCTGTGCCATGGTGGTGCGTGCATGCCCAGTCATTGAGCCAGTCTATTACATGGTTGAACTGCTGCCTTACAAGGTCAGGATATAAAGTTAAGTTATCAAGGCACTTATGCGTTAGCTTCTTCCATTCAGGATTTTTGTACTGCATGAACCATTGGTCGGAAACAATTTTGATTGAGCATTCTGAAAGGCATCTGCAGGTTACTTTTCCTGTAAGCTCGTAAAACATCATGGCATCATTTGCTTCTGTCAAATCTTTGTTTATCACAGCTTGAGCATGGGGGACAGCAAGGCCTGCGTATTTTCCGCAGTTATTCTTCATTATGCCTTTCCTGAATACAATCCTGTTTAATTCATCCTTTGCATCATCAATCTTTTTTTTGTCCTTAGGGGACTTGATACCATATTTGTCAATCATCTCCTGGCCTAAATTCTCACCCATTCCAAGAACATTAATAATCGATATTGGCTTTAATTTTTGAATTACTTTTTCATCTAAATCATATTTTTTAACTATTTCAGGATTAGCCTGAATATGCTGGATTTCAACCAGGTCAACAGGATCTTCAAGCGCAGAATAGACAATTCCGGAGCCGACATTTGCGTCAATAAACCATGCCGGCACAATGTAAAGCTCGTAATCAACCAAAGGACCTTTTGCCCATTTTCCTATGAGCTCTTTTGATGTGATATTGCCGATGACTACCGGCTTCTTATGCTGGTTTTCTATTTTTTTAATTGCTTCCTTGCCTACAACCCATTTTTCATTGTTGACTTTCACAATAGAATAAACTGCATCAGGATCAACCCAAATATGAGTTTGCCCAAGCAATGCATCCGGCCTTGTGGTCCCCACCATAAGAATCAAATCAGAATTCTTTAATCTGAATTTGACCCAAATGAACTCTTTTGGAGTCTCCCCTTCCCCTTCAACCCTGTCATGATCACCTACCGGCATCTGGTCTTTTGGGCACCAGACAACAGGATGCTTTCCTTTTTCCACAAATCCTTTTTCTTTTAATTTCCTGAACTGCCATCTTATGAATTTGTCGTATCTTGGATTCATATCTGTTGTTATGAAGCTTCTTCTCCAGTCTATTCCTGCGCCGAGCTTCTGCAGGTCTTCCTTTGCGGCAGGGACAAATACATCAATCCAGTGCTTTACATCTGAGAATTTTTTTATTTCATCAGCCTCGAATCCGAGAGATTCTAGTATCTTAATTTGTTTTGGCTCATTTTCCCTTACCCTTTGCGCCGCTGCCCAAACAGGAGTTCCCGTGCAGTGCCATGCCTGAGGAAATAAGACGTTGAAGCCCTGCATTCTTTTGTACCTTGCAGATACATCGACCCTCGTTACGGAAAATGCATGCCCAAGGTGAAGGTAAGAATTAATGTAAGGATAAGGAAAATTTATGAAATACTTTTTTCTTTTGTCAGGGGTCGCTTCAAATATCCTTGACTCTTCCCATCTCTTCTGCCATTTTTCCGCTATTTGGTTGAAATCTGCCATACTACCACCAGTTTTATAATTTTGTTTTTAAAGTTTTGTATCATTAGATTTATTAACAACCATAAGATTGCCTGTCAACATGAACACAAAAACAATCGGAGTCTTGGCTATTTTTGCAGCCAGTGTTATGTGGGCAATTGAGCCGATACTTGCCAAATTATCCTATTACAACGCAGATTTTATTCAAACATCGGCGGTAAATGCTTTCAGCGTTGCTTTAATAGCCTTGATTTACGCTTTAATCACAAACAAGCGCAATCTTAAGGTTGATAGGAAACAGCTTTCTGCATTAGTTTATATCGGAATAGCCGGAACATTGGTTGCAGGAATTCTTTATTATTATGCGTTTTCAAAAATACCCGTCATAAACGCGGTTCTTATAGGACATACACAGCCGATTTTCATACTGATATTCGGATATTTTTTCCTGAAAGAAGAGAAGCTGACAAAAGACGATTATCTTGGAATGATTTTCATGATAATTGCAGGCCTTCTGGTTTCAACAAGGACATTTGACAACCTTAAATTATTGAAATTAGGGACTTTTGGCGATTTCATTGTCATTATATGCGCTGTACTTTGGGCAACAACTTCAATAGTGATGAGGAAGCACCTTCAGGGCCTTAATGCAGGCGTGATTGCGTTCTACAGAAACCTGACAGCTTCAATCGCATTTGCAGCATATCTTTTATGGACATCCTCACTTGTAATCTCCAACATGTACCAGGTTTTTCTTGGAATTGCAGTCGGCATAGGAACTATACTCTATTATGAAGGCCTGAAAAGGCTGAAAGCAGCGCAGGTTGGGGCTTTGGAATTGTCGACGCCGTTCTTTGCGTCAATACTTGGCTTCTTTGTTTTGGGGGAATTGACGACGCTGATGCAGATTGCAGGGATTTTACTGCTGTTTGTCGGGGTTTATTTTTTGTCAAGAAAGGAAGGCTAGAACTCTTTCCTCTTCCTCAAATATTCAACCAGCTTTTCAGAAATCACCAGATTATTATTTTCTATAATATACCTGAACGGCAAGCCCACGCTTTCATTTTCATTTATCTCAATTTCCACTTCATCAATGAACCTGAAGTCTTTCAGCGCTTTTCCTTCCAAAATTTTCTTTGCGGCATAAACTGCGACATCAGTCGGCATCTGCTTGTTTCCAAGATTTCTGGTTTCAAATCTTATTTTTGATTTCTTCAATTCATCAGTTATCAAATGGGTTCTTTTTCTTGCAGGATTATCGCCCAGGATTCCGCCAAAAACAAAATAATCAAAATTATTATTGTCTTTGGTTTTTAATTCTGCATCGGAATATTGGTCCAATACGCAGATGTTTTTGAAATTCGATTCAGAAACTTTTTCTTTAGTAACCTGCCCAAATCCTTTCAATTTTGAGCTGTCTTTTTTAGCTATATTTGTAAAGATAAGATTTTCCTTCCCGACAATTTCAGAGATGTGTTTGTATTCTATTCTGCACCACTCAAAAAGCTCAGGCTCAAGATGCTCAATGACGAATTTCATTTTGATATTTGCCTGTTTTGCTCAATTACCATTTAGTTTATTATTTTTGCTCTTCCTGCGCTGGACAATGGGCGCCTTTTCATTGACGGCTGAACATTAATAATCATTTAAAATCAATTAAAACACTAAAAAATAACAAATAAAAATAGAGAAAAAAATATAAAAAAATCTAAAACTTCTTGAACTGCGCTGCCGTGTCTATCAAGTCAACATGCCCCAAAAACATCGCCCTGCAACAGTATCTCTGCATGCCAAGCTCGTCCATGACTTTCTTCCTGTCCTCGCCTTTGCTTACTCTTTCAGTAAACTGCTCATGCAAATGCGCTATTGGCTTTCCGCAGCTAAAAACACCGGATAGGTACTATCATAGATCCTTCCCCCCGTGGCTAAGAGAAGCCACACCTTTGTTAGTTATAGTCATTTTATGCGGATAGTCTTTCATGATTATTAGTTCCAAATATTCCAAGAACTTTAATTGCGAGTAAACCTTGACCATTTTTAAAGCTTTCGCAATTTCCTTAGCATTTTTCCCTGGATTATTCACTATATATTCCAATATATTTTTGAATCTGGTGCTTAGGGTTCCATCCTTAAGCATTATAAGCCTCGTATCATTTATTTTCTTTGGGTGTTTAAGATAAGGGAATATCTCTGAAAAAAAAGTTTCCTTATTATTAGTAACTAAGTTGGACCCATCAAACCTCTTAAATAAATCCAGCTCTTTAAGGTGTTTTGTGAAAATCCTGATATTTCGGTCATTTTTTGAAGACCACCTGAAACACCTATCTTCAAGAAAAACATTTCCTTCCGCATCAAATAGCCCGGCAAAGAAAATATTCTTATTTGGAATTAAATAAAGAAAATAATCTAAATTATTTTCCAGGTACTCAAAGAAAGATTTTAAAATACCGTTAATCGAATGAACAGAAACTGCGTAACCATTCTTTCCAGTGCTTATTCTAACTACTTTATCAATTCCATAATCCAAGTTTGGCATCAAATCTCCATGAGTATACAGAACAAATATGGGCTTTTGATACAGTTTAGCAAGATAATAGGACGTAAATAAATTTATTATTTTATCCTTGTTCATAACGCCCATTCTTCCGCCGCCGCACTTGTCTCCAACCCACAGCCCAAAGAAATATTGAAAATCCCCATCCATCTCTATTTTTCTTGGAAACAGGGTTGTAAATAATTCCTTTTTTCCTTTGGCATAATTGGTATAAGTAACCATTAATCTTTCATTCTCAATTTTAACATTTTTTATTTCCCTGCATCCAAAATCAATTAACCTTCGATAGTAAGAAAACCATTTCTCCAAATTTAAGCAATTATTATCAATAATATCATGGATTTTTGGTATTTCAGCTCTAAAATTTCTTAGTTGCGATTTTCTGATTTCCAGCCCTAAGCCCAAACATTTCCTAATCACATCACCATTTTTGTATATCTCCATAATGTTATCTTCCAGATGCTTTTTATCCAATCTTAATGTACTGGCAATATTGTTAAACATTTCTAAGGATATACTGTTGATTCTGTTATTTCTATAATGGTAGATCATACCCCTTGAAATATTTAAAATCTTTGCCAATTCTTTTGCTGAAAATTTATCTATCAGCTCGGAGAAAATCTTTTGCTGGAACTCTTTAGATAATCTAATTCTTAAATCATCATCATTGAATTTATTAAATTCTTCCAAACAAATTTTTTGATTTCTATACGAGTTCATTTTGAATCACCGAGTTTAACTTAGCTGAGGATGCATAAATGATTTTCAGCTTTAGCGAAAATTATAATTTGGCAGTTGAAACATCCTTAAGGAGATTAAAAATAATGAGTTAATCAAAAAATGTGCAGGGTTTGCCCTTTATAAAGTTCATGTGAAGATGTCCAGTGGTATTAAATCATAGAACTTGAGATTATACTTTAAAATAAAAAAGAACAAATTTTTAAACTACTTTTAATAAGAAAAGAAGAAATAATATTTATTTTTGAAAAATAAGCTCTATTTAACCTTATTAACGATAGCTTTTTTGAACTTTTGACCTTGCCTGCCCGTGCCTGTTTGGCTTTGCAGGCTCTTTTCTTCGTACATCGGCAACCATAAGGTTCCTGTCGTAAGCTAAAAATACTTCCTTGAGCTTTTCACCCTTTGCGTAATCCACCAAAGCTTTTGCAATAGCGAGCCTTGAAGCCTCTGCCTGGCCTGTTACTCCTCCGCCTGAAACCTGGATGTCAATGTCAACCTTTCCTGCAATTTCTCCTGCCAAAATCAAAGGCTCCATAATCTTGAGCTTTGACATTTTCGGCTCAATGAGCTCTATCGGGATGCTGTTGACTCTTATGATTCCTTTTCCCTGCTTCAGCGTTGCCCTTGCAATCGCGCTTTTTCTCTTTCCTGATGAGTGTATGTTTTTCATTTTTTTACCTAAATATGCTTCCATCCCGCTGCATTGCAAATGTCCTTGACCCTTATGTAATCTGATAACTGCAGCTTAGATGAATGCGAATTTTCCAAAACAATTGGATTTTCTTTTTTAAGATTTTCTGGAAATCCTATGTGGCACTTAATGTTTTTGTATGCATCCTGGCCCCTTGGCTTCTTGAACGGAAGCATTCCTCTTATTGTTCTCCTGACAAACATGTCCGGCCTTCTGTAAAAATAAGGGCCTTTTGCAGGCGCTCCCCTGTGCACTTTCCTGATATACTCATTTATCGTGAAGTGCTGCCTTCCGCTGACTACACATTCCTCGCAGTTTACAATATCGACTTTGTTTCCCAGCAACAGCTGCTTTGCTGCAAAACTGCTTACTCTTCCTAAAACCGTGTCTTTTGCGTCGATTATCATTTTTTATCCTATGATTTTTATTCCTTTTCCTGTCGGATTGGCTTTGCTCAATTCCAATAATGGAACTATCTTTGAGCCTGCCTTTTCTATCTTTTCCTTTGCGCCGCCTGAAAACTGGAATGCCGAAATTGTAAGCTTGTGGTTCAAATCCCCCGCTCCAAGAACTTTTCCGGGGACGATGATTACTTCATTCTCTTTCGTGTACCTGCTTATGCTTGACAAGTTGACCACTCTTCTCTGCCTTGTCGGCTTTTCCAGGTCGTCTGCAATCCTGCTCCACAAGTTGATTGACTGCTCATTCCCCCTTCTCTTCAGTTCATGGATTAGGCTCTGCAAGACTGGGTTTGATGGTCCGGTTCTTTTTGGCATTTTATTAGTTTATATTTTATTGATTTTAAATTTTTATTGAAATTTTATTTTTAGTCTTTTAAATTATTTTTTAGTTAATGTTTAGCCGTTATTGGACTGAATTTTTTAATTTTAATATTGATTTTTATTTATTGTAAATCGTTTATTATTTTTCGTCCATTGGACTTTTGTGATAGTTTCGTTAATGCAAACTTTATAATCTTGGTTGACTCTTTTTGTTTCTTTCCTAACGCATTAAATCTATTTTTTTAAATAAATTAAATTTTAATAATCCTTTTTTATTCTTAGTTTTTAATTAATGCGGAGGACGTGATTCGAACACGCGCACCCACTAAGGGACTACCACCTCAAGGTAGCTCATTTGACCAGGCTCTGACACCCCCGCGTAAATGGGAGTTATTTTCTTGTGATTATTTTTACTACTTTGTCTTTTTTAACTCTTCAGCGAATTCTTCAAGCTGCCCGTCATATAATTCCATTGCCTTTGCAACAATCTCCTTGCAGCTTAATTGCCCGAACGATTCAATGTAAAAAACGAAATCTGTGTCGCTTCCTGTTACCTTGACGTTTTTGTCAATCTCTGAAAAATCTATTGAAAGGTCGCAGTCAAGCACCCTGTCCTTGTTTACCGTAAGCTTCCTGTCCTTTATCTCGAAAACATTGTTATGGTCAACTTCAATTATCGCTTCGGGATTCTTCACGTCCCCTGTGATTTCTATGACTGGCTTGTACTTGTAGTAAGCATGGCACGGGCTCCACTTGACGTGATTTTTTCCCTTTCCAAGGACTGCAGTAGCTTCCAGCTCAAGAGTTTGTACTTTGTCTTTCATTTTCAAAAGCTTGACAATTGGCATGTCGGGGTAAACCGGCTTTATGGCAGGATCTTTGCTTTTTAATTCTGATGCGTAAACAACCCCTGCCTTGTTTGTAGCCCTTAATATCAGCTTTAATTGGCACCTGTTGCAGCCCTTGCCTTCGCACTTGCATTTTTCAGGAAGGTTGTATGATTTCAAGTCAGTCTTTAAGGGCACAAGCCCGAGCCTGTGGGCCACCATTTCGTCGTAAAGTATGGAATTGTTTTTTGAAAATTCAACCTCTTCTATGGCCATTGTCGGAACCTCGTCCATCATCAGCCTTCTCAAGGTATTTGCAAAAACAGGATTTGAGTCTTTCAAAATAAAAGAAAGCTTCCCCTGCTCCTTGTTGTTTTCCAAAACTCTTACTTCCATTTTGACCTCGTTAGCTGGTTTTATGATTTATTCTGAAATTTATTTTTTTATTTAAATTAATTTTAAATTTTTATTTATTGGAATTTTTAGTTAATATTCAACCGTTATTGTACTTTTCATTATTTGGTTTTTATTTATTTTTTAATCTTTATTGGTTTTCGTACATTGAACTTTTTGTGATTGTTTTTGTAAATGTGGAATTGATTTCTTCAGTTAATCTTTTTGTTTCCCACTTGACGCATTAAATTTAAAATTTTTAATAATTATTTTATTGTAAGTTGGGGGCTGAGCGAATGCGAAGCCTCCATTTTTTGATGAAACTTTTTCGCAAAAAGTTTCCCGTCGTAAAGGGGCGGAACCGTTTAAACTCTCCTTCCCCTTCTTCCGCCTTTTTTCCTGCAGCCGTCGTGAGGCAATGGGGTCACTTCTTCGATTATTCCTATCTTTAATCCCATTCTGGATAATGCCCTGATGGCAGCCTGAGCTCCGGGCCCCGGGCTTGTAGGCCCATTATGCCCTCCAGGAGCTTTTATCCTGACGTGGATTCCTGTAATTCCTTTGTCCATTGCAGTTTCTGCAGCTTTCTTTGCCGCTATCATTGCTGCTGTTGGAGAGCCTTCCATTCTGTCGCTTTTGACAACCATACCGCCTGAGCCGACAGCTAATGTTTCGGTTCCTGTAATGTCGGTTATATGGATTATTGTGTTGTTGTATGATGAATAGATATGCGCGATTCCCCACCTCGAATGCCTTTGTTCCATTATTCCTTCTTCTCCGCTTTCTGCTCTTTTACGGGCTGGGCAAGGTTGATTGCCTTAGCCAGCTTTATCATTGGCTCTTCATTCAACGGAACCAAATATGATGGTGATGTGACTTTTCTTGCGCCTACGGCAATGAATTCATGAACAATAAGCTGCCTTGCCTGCAGCATCGAGTTTGCAAGTTTTTTCCTCAGCAATAATGTCTGCAGCCTTCTTTCAAGAACATCTTTTAATTTAAGATTCAATATATCCTCGACTCTTGAGTCTTTTTTTATCAATCCAAGCGTGTGGAGCCTTGTTAACAGCTGCTGTGTCTCAATCTGCGACTGAGCGCTTCTTTGTGCAATCAATGTTTTTGCCCTGTTTAGGTACTTGCTTAAGGTGGATTTCATCTTCCAGACTTCATACTTTCTCTTGAGGCCGTACTGCTTGACTATTTCAGTCTCTTCCTCAATCCTTTCTTTTCTCCAAGGGTGGTCCGGCTTGGAAAATTTCTTCCTTTGTTTTTTTGGATCTCCCATTTTATTTTAAATAATTTTAACTTTTTCCTGCCTTAGCGCCTTCTTTTCGCTTGACGCCCATGACTTTTCCTTTGTTTCTCCTGAAATTTGACCTTGTCCTCTGGCCCCTTACAGGCAGGCCAAGCGAGTGCCTTACTCCCTTGTAAGACCTTATCTTTTTCATCATCTTGACGTCATTATCCTGGGTGAATGTCAGCGTTGACCCAATCAGGTGCCTGTCTGAGTTGTCTTCAGGGTCCCTTCTCCTGTTGAAAAGCCATGAAGGAATCTTGAATTTTGAAGGGTCTTTTAGAATTTCATCAATCTTCGCAGCTTCTGCATCTGACAAATATCCTATCTTTTTTTTAAGGTCAATGCCGGAAACCTTGCATACTGCATTTGAAAGCATGAAGCTTACTCCCTTTATGTTCGTCAAAGAGCTCTGCACGGCCTTGTTTCCGTCAAGGTCAGTGTTCGCAATTCTTACGAAATATTTCAGTTCCTGCTGTGGTTGTTCGGGCATTTTTTATTGTTTATGAACTTTGATTTTTTAAATCCGTTCGCGCTATCGCGCTCACGATATCTTGTGCTCGGCTTTCGCTCCCTTTCAATCGCTCAAGCCTCGCCTATTTATTTTATTAAAAACTTTAATTTTATTCAGGCACCGAGAATTCAGGATAATTAACGAAAACAATTCGTTAACCCTAAAAGCGCTCATACGAACTCGGGCTAAATCTGTGCTTGGGATACTATGGCTATTTAAAAAGCTTGCGGAAAAAAATCTTTTGCGAAGCCAGTTCGTATCTATATCTACTTTTAGTCCCCTTTCCAGAGCCAATTTTCTATATACCTCTTTAAATCACTATCCTGATCCAAGTCCCTTATTTGTATATTTTTCAGTATCCTTACACCATTATTCTTAAACTTACTATTTGCAAACATTGTAGCAAATCTAAGGCATGAGAAGATTTCTTCCCAATCTTGGTCTGTAATGCCGCTAACTACATACAATTTCTTGGTCATTTCTATATATCTAACTTTGAGATCTATATAAATATTTGGTTATAATTTGGTCATATCTCTATATTAATTAGGTCATAGTAGGGGTTTTGATATGGAGTGGGATTCAACAGCTTTTGTCATCAGAAGTAGCTATAGAAAAAAGGTATTTTTAGAGCTTTCCAAGCCACAAAGGCCTTCTAAAATAGCCAAAACTTTGGGCTTAAGGCTGACTCATGTCACAAGATCGCTAAGGGAATTAAAACAGAAAAGCTTAGTTAAATGCCTCAACCCAAAAGAATCTTTTGGGAGATTTTATGAATTAACATCTAAGGGTGAAAATGTTTTGAAAGAGGTAAAAACCTTGGTTAAATCATAAAATGGGAAACGACTACGATAAGAAATACATAGAATTTGCTTCTAATATCCATTTCTATGAGTTTTTACAGGATGAGTTTAAGAAGCCGCATTTTAAAGTAGATGATTATCTGGATGAAATTAGCAAATTAAATAGTACAACAGATTGGACTATAGAAACTCTATGCGATTTTTTGAGAACACATCCCAAATCGTTTGAAATATTTGAAGAAATTTTTCAATTAAGCAGATTCACAAACACGCAATTAACTTATTTTTTATTTGATGTAAACTCATTGAATAGCACTGATAAAAAAATATTAATGGATTATTTAATAAAAAACCTGAAAGAAGATAAATATTTCTTCAAAATTTACATCAATGAATTAAAGAAAAATAAATTAGACGTTGATAATAATAACTTAATTAAGACAATAAATGAAAACGAAAATTTGTTTGGCTCGTTTGTTTGGATATTCAAGAGTATTGTTTCAAAATATGTTTCAGATTGTGTTAAGAAAAGCGAACTTCTGCATATAAGAATGTCTAATGAGCACTTTAAGGACGTATCTCTACGAACTGCGAAATATTTAATTAATAATCTAATGTTAAATGGCGTGTTAAAAGGAATTAGTATTAAAAAATTCCTTTCAAACAAAAGAGTTGGCGTGGATACTAAATCAATGCATGGAAAATTTGGAAACATAAAGATTAAGCAAATTCTGGAAAAATATAAAATTATAAATGCTGATGCTATTTTTAATAAATTAGGAGTAAAGGAATTAGAAAATAAATTAACTCATCCACTACTTGAACAATATGCTAATAAAATAATCTTTTTAACTGAAAAGTATGTAAGAGGAATCAGCAAAGGAAAAGACAAGAAATTAAAGAAGTTTGATTTTGTTATTATTCATAATCTGCAACCCAAGATACTGATTGAAACAAATTTTTATTCTACTGCAGGCACTAAGATAGGAATCAATCAGGGTGAATATGTAGATCTAAAGCAAGACATTGATAAGTTATCAAAAGACTATCTGTTCTTATGGATCACTGACGGTAATTACTGGTTAACGAGTGACGGCCATGCTAGATTACTTAATTTGTACAATTACTTCGGAGATCAGATTCTTAATTACAATCTTTTTGATGAGAGGTTGCCTAACTTAATAAAAGGAATTAAACAATGAAAACAACCCATAAATTAATAATCGGAGACTCTTTGGAAGAATTGACTAAGATCCCCTCAGAATCCATAGACTTAGTATTTGCCGATCCCCCCTACAATATGTCAAAAAAGAAAGGCCTGGGGTGGAAATACAGCAAACATATTACAATGCAGGAAGAATGGGACATTTTTTCTAAAGACGGCTATTTTCAATTCAATCAGAAATGGATAAAAGAATGTTTAAGGGTTTTAAAGCACGGCGGCAGTCTTTGGATTTGCGGTTCTTTTCATAATATTTACCAAGTTGGGTTTATTTTGCAGCATTTAGAAGATGTTAAAATCAATAACAGCATAGTTTGGTTTAAGCCAAACGCACAGCCGAATATTACTTGCAGAATGTTTACAGAAAGCACGGAACATTTAATCTGGGCTTCAAAAAATGGAAATGGGCATAAGTGGAAGTTTAATTATGAAGATACTAAAAACTTGATTGAAGATTCTCTGAATCCAAAGGGAAAACAAACAAGAAATGTGTGGAGCATCCCATTAACGCCAAGAAAAGAAAAATGGGCAGGAGTTCATCCAACTCAAAAGCCATTAGAGTTATTAAGAAGAGTAATTTTGTCATGCACTAATGAAGGCGACACAGTTTTAGACCCTTTTTTGGGCTCTGGAACAACTTCTGTTGCAGCCAAAATGTTAGGAAGGAATTCTATCGGAATAGAAAAAGAAAAAAAATATTTAGATATAATCAGGAAGCGTTTAAATCCACCTCAAAGAAAGATTAATGAAGAAATTTTGATGGATATAGCCGCTACTTGACTTTACTATTAGTCAAAATTTCCACCCAAGAAAATCCACAACCTTTAAAATCTTAAAGTAATTCTGCTGTATTATGACTGCGGTAGTTTAATGGCAGAATAAGCGGCTGTGGAATTGTTTAATGCAATACCCGCTTGGCGCGAGTTCGATTCTCGCCCGCGGTCCTTTTTATTCCTTCTTATAATATTCCAATCTCAGAATAAACCTTGCTATTATGTAAGGCAAAACAAAAGAAACTGAATAAACAATTCCAATCATCAAGGGATTCTGGATGTTCTTCATGCCGAGTGTTCTTGCCAATCCGTTTGATATTTTTGTTATAGTGAAAATATTTACCAATGCAATGACGGGAATGAAATAAGCCAGAATGACATGGTGCTTTCTCTCAAAATGCTCAATGCTTCTTATCACAAGCTCAAACAGCAATCCGAATGAAATTCCCATCACAACAAGAATGAAATAAAGAAATGGGCCTTTCAATGCAATCATCAAAGGCATCAATGCGACTGAAATTGCGAAGTTGGCAACAACTATCACAATCAGAAGAATCCTGTAAACTCTCTGCTGCAAAAGCCTTGATTCCGGGTCAGCGCTCTGCTTTGCCCTCCTTATGATCCAGGCAGCCTCCGCAATCTCTTTTTTCTTCCAGCCTCTTTTTTCCAGCCTGTTGGCGAGATTTTCCATTAAGCTTCTTCCTTTTCCTCGTTTATCATTCTCTTGACGAAATGTATGATTCTCTTTGTCTTTTCATAGTCTTCCTTGAGGGTGTCAATGCTGACCTCGACAACTTCTCCCTTGTCTATGGTGGCAATCATTGTGACGTGCCTTCTGAATTCTTCCCTTCTTGTGTACTCTGCCTTGCTTAATTTTCTCAGCTTAAGATAGAAATTGATGTAATCCTGCAATTCAAGGTTTTCAGGAAAAGTTTTTTTGAGCAATTCGCACCTTAAACCGGCGTTTTCAGGAATTGAAGCTATCAGCTTTTTTTCCTTGGAATATTTCAGTATTGACTCAAGGCCAAAGCCAATGCAGCCTATCAGCCTGTCAATGACATGTTTTATCACGTCAACAGTTCTTGTGTATTTCAGGCTTACCCAGAATAAGTGGTCAACACGCTTTAATTCCTGCACTGCCGATTCAAAGGATTCCTTCATTTTGATTTTTTAAATAATTATTTTTGCTGCAATTTCAATATTGCTTCCGCGATATTGCCTTTGCTTCCTTCCAAAGCCCCAATCGCCTCTTCTTTGCTGCAGTTTGCCTGCTCAATGACTGTTGCAATGTCATCCTCGCTTATTTCTGCCTCAGTTTCTTTTTCAACTTCTTCTATAGTTCCAACAATCTGGAATGTCTCCTGCCCCATCATGTTGACCTTGCTCACCTGAGGATTTCTTATCACCAAATCCTTATCAGCTGTCTTGATGATGACTATTTCTGCCTCAATTTCTTCCTGCTTAATGCCCATCTTCCTCATCATTGCCTTTGCTTCCCTGCTATTCAATCCCGGTATCATTATAGTCAATAATGTTGCCAACTATAAAAATATTTAGGTTCTTGCCTTATTCTAACCCACTGGACATGCTCACGTAGAATATTTAAACAACAATATACCTCGCTTTCTTGATTTTGCTTAATTTAAATCACATTTTTGAAAAATCAACTGTCGGATTATGATTTTGCAATATGATTACTAAAATCATATCATCAGTATCGTAATTATAATCCTAGGGGATTTAAATGAATTTTAAAAAACAAGAAATGCCAGTTAATGAAATTAAAAATATCCTTGCAGACAATGATGTCCAGGTAATAAGAAGTCTAGGCAAAGAATTAATTGAAATATCTGTAATTAAGAAAGAAGCATACCCTTTTACGGAGAAATATTTAGATAAAATAATTGAGAAAATGAAGGCAAACTCCGGAAAGAATCTTATAGACATGGAAGACCTGCCGGATAATTTCATAGTAAGATTTAATGACACCGGGAAAAATATTTTGAAAGATTTGTTTAAGTTCATAAAATCAAATTATGGATTGGACAGGGTTAACAGAAGATGGGGCATAAATTTTTATTTGATTAATGAAGCCATCAATGAATGCCATGGACTGAGAGTTGGCACATTTAAGAAATATATTGAGTTTTTGGACAATCAAAAAATAAATGTCTTCAATCTGCGTGAAGCCAAGAATGAAATAACAGAATTAAAACCCAGTATTAAATCAAAATCAATTCTAATAAATGGTTTCCCAATTGATTTAAGAGACAAAAAATGGGCTTTAATATTCGGAATAATTCTGGACAGTAACTTAAAAGAATTTACTTTTGTAGCTGAAGATAGGGATTTTGCCAATGATGTGATCCATGCACTTACTAATGTAGGTGTTAACCCATATATCCTCAACCAAGGCAATTTAGTCAAAATTAAAGGCCATTCGATTATTGGCCACATCATAAATATAGGAGGTATGCCAAGAAATAAAAGGCAGTTAATTGCTAATAGCTGTCTGCCTCCTTGGATTTTTTCTTGCTCTAAAGATTTTAATGCAATTCTATTAAGCAAATTTTTGGATACTGAAGGATACGTATCCCAAGGAAGGGGCGGCATAAGAATAGCACAGGCTTCTTTAATTGATTTGACAAATGAAGAGAAAGAATTTGTTTTAGCCAATTCTAAGACTTGTATTATCAGACCTAGCAATAAACAATCTAAAGTAATTATATTTTCAAAGTTAAATGAAAACCTGAAAGAAAAGGCATTATCCAATCCTTCACTGATACTTTTGTCTATTCAATTGCTTCTAAGGAAATATAGAATAAATTCTAAAATTTATCCTTTATGTGTCTATATATCCTCTAATGGGCTTGCATCCATAAGCTGGCATCTGGTTATTCATGGTTTTGATGAAATGAATAAGTTCTACGATTTATGCGGAAAGCACATATCCATAAAGTATAAAAGAAATAACCTTAAAAAAATTTTAGGCAAACAAAAACTCAAAACTTTGCCAATGGGGTTAAGATTTCCTTTTTATTTGGTAAATGCTTTAGAAATCCAGAATAAGAAAGGATGTTTTACAACAAAGGATCTCATAGGCACAAGCAATAAAAATGGGAAGAGTGTATATGCTGCAGTTGGCTGTCTTGCTCAGCTGAATTTAATAAGTATAATAAAGAAAAATAAGCACATTAAATTCTGGAAAATTACTGAAGAAGGTATGAAAAAATTAAAAAAAACCTGCGAAAATAAAGAAAGGTGGGAATATCTACTCAATTAAGCCACTTCTGCACCTAAATCCCCAGCAATCTTCTTCCGTAAGAGTAAAGAAACATCATGACTACAATCACGACAAGGCAAAGCACTATAATATGGCCGGGCTTGAACTTAATCTTGCTCTTGTATTCGTCAAAATACCTTACCAACCCCCCCATTCCGGAAGGCATAGAAATCCTGTCTTGCGCCATTTGATTAGTTTTAATTCATTGCTTTAAATTATTTTCGGGGGAATACTTGATTTTTGCTCTTGCTGTTTAAGATTTGTTCCCCACCCCCTTGTGGAGTAGTTAGCTAACGAGCATTTATTGATTTCAGCACTTTATCATCCGCTTTATGCGGTGGGCAAATCTAACATCCGAAGTGCACTCATCAAGTACCCTCCATTAAAAATTTTAATCGTTAATGGGCTTTGTCTTTCTTGTTTTTGATTAATAAAATGAATTAAAATAGGCGAGGGCCAGAATAAGCCGCCTTTTGTCAGGCCCTTTGTGCAGCTAAAAAACTGCGATAGCCTGCCTTAGCATTAAACTAAGCGCCAAATTTGGCTTGCACCGGCCAGGGCTCACCGTTTCACCCATGCTTTCAAAAACGTCAGCTGGTTCTCGATAGAGTCGCCTTAATCTTCGCAAGCATCATCCTTGTTTGAAGCGGTCCCGTTTCTGAGTGGTTGCCCTCTGTTTCCAGAGCTCTTGTGAGTGGCCTTTTATGGTGGGCGGACTTTCCTCAGCAAAACTGCCGAAGCTAAGTACTGACCCTGCCTGTGAACAGTATAGGAAGAGCATATATAAAATTATCTTTTTTTCTTGAGGATTGCTTCCCTTAGCTGCTTCATCTCGTCAAGTTGCTGCAGCAAAATGCCTTCTTTAATGTCTTCTCCAATAGCCAGCATTATGATGAATATAACCATAAGGAGCCATAAAAAGACTGTCTGGAGGAAACCCCAGCTTATTGCGTAGCCTTCTATCGCAAATGCCTTGTTTATGAAGAAGTAGCCCATCATGAGAACTAAAAATCCGACTACAAGCAAAAGCTTCTCGAAGATGCTGGTATGCCTCTTTTTTTCTTCCATTCTTTCCAACAATGCACTAAAGTAATAGGTTTATATATTTTTCTTTTTAAATACAATAATATTCAGCATCTGCTCCCCGCTCCAGATTTCTTTTTCCTTTTCAGCAACGAAATTATGCTTTAAGGCATGCTTTTTGGCAAGTTCAGGCAATCTTGATATTACTGCAACAGTTCCGTCTTTTTTCAGGATGAACTCGCTTTGGTAGAAGAACTCGTTGTAAATCTTGTCAAGGTCGGCGCTCTTTGAGGTAGGCAGGCTTGTCACAATCCTCTTGATGCTTTGCTTTGTGAATTTTATGTCCAGCCATTCAATCTCAACCCTGCTGAAATTCATCTGCTTGTCTATGCCTGCAATCTTTGCATTCTTCTTGGAATAGTCAACGAACTTGAACAGATGGTCAAAGCTGTAGATTTCCAGCTTCTTTTTCTTTATTTTCTTGTCAATTGGGGCGAAGAACTTTTCAAAATCAATTCCAAGCTTTAATTTCAAAAAAGCAAATTTTTCCTTGCTGTAGTAGTTTGTTGGAAAATCACTTGAGTAAATCGCCGCTTCTATCGGTATAACCCCGTCTCTTGAAAAAGGGTCAAGCATCTCTTCCTTTTTCTCAAATCCGCTGCTCCTGATTAAAGCGTATGCTATTGTTCCCCTTAATGAAGCGGAATGCTGGAAAATCTTGTAGCCCCTTTTGTTGAGCTCAAACCCTGCAAAATCAACCCCGAAATAGCATTTTTGATTTATGACATAAAAAAAGAAAATAATATCATGCTCGCGCATCTCAACTTTTGCGCTTTTTAATTTTTTAAGAAGGAAAGCGGCAGCTTCGGTTTCAACATCAACGCTCTTGAAATCATGGGTTCCCTGCCTTAAGCAGTCTATCTTTATTTTCTTGTTTTTTAGCATCCAGCCTTCAAATTTTATTTTATCAATGAACTTTTCAAGCGCTTTGAAAAAATCCTTGAATTCAAAGCTGCCGAGCAAATAAAGAATCCTGTCAACGGACTGGCATTTGTAACATAGAAGGCACAGGTCTTCGAATTTTTTAAAATCAAAAATTACGCAGTTTTCTTCTGTCTTGCATTCAGCATTTACTAATTCCTTGATTTCCAATGCTGCAATGTCTTCAATCCCCTTTGATGTTATGGCAAGGCCTTTCATAAGCAGACAAGAATCAGCTTCGTTTAAAAAAGTATTGAACGAACAAGATGGCAAATCAAAAAGTTTATATACTTCTATCCGAATTAAGTCCATAATATACCGATTTTAAACCGATTTTATTCCGATAAAATGCCAGAAATAAGGTTTTCAATAACTAAGAAAATGGACGATGTGATTAGGCACATCACTGACGACATAGGAATTGACAAGTCCGAGTACGTGAAGAATCTCATAGTCAATGACCTAAAGGCCAAGCAAGAGAAAAAATGAAACTTAAGAATTTAATATTAATTTTGAGCATGTTCTTAATAGTTTTAAGTATAAATGCTTTCGCAGCCAAAGACTTCATTGTTGAGAATAAAACATCAGCGTTGTTTATAATAAATGGAACAACCGGAAATATTATTTTAGCTCCTTCATTTGGGCTTGTTGGGATTGGGACGATTAATCCTATAAATGCGTTGACTGTAATCGGCTCTGTTAGCGCTTTCGGCTCTCTTAATGCTACTTTCATTAACGCAACAGAAATAAGAATAGGAAATAGTTTAGTTCCGATTAATGGGGCATTCAATAATGGAAATTATACAGCGCTTGAAGATGCTGGATTTAGGATTGTTAACTTTACAACACAATTAAATAATTATATCCCTTCGTTTTTTAATAATGAAAATTTCACAAATTTAAAGCCATTTACATTAACAAATTATTCAGCAGAATATGCTTCAACCGGATTTAAAATAATTAATTTTACAAATAATTATGATAACAGGGCTGACAGGTTTGGAAATGCGAATTACTCAAGCCTTGCTCCGTTTACACTGGCAAATTACTCTTCTGAATATTCAAGCTCAGGGTTTAAAATATCAAATTTCACAGCCAATTATGAAGCTCAGGCTTATTTCAAGATTGCTAATTATACTGCTCTTGAAAATGCTGCATTCACAAACACAAATTATTCCAATCTAAACAATTCATTATGGAACCTGTCAAGAAACCTGTTTGTTTACCTGAAAGATGCAGCTTATTTGGTCAGAATTGGAGATGTGAACAGGAACATAAGCAATGACACTTTTGCTGTAATCGGCTCTGCTGCTGTTTACGGCTCTTTGAATGCAACAACTTTTAATTCATCGTTTATTTTACAGAACAATAACCAAGTGCAGACAATAAATGCTGTTTTCAATAACGCAAACTACACTGCTCTGGAAAATGCGGCTTTCACAAACACCAATTATACCAATCTTGAGGCTGCCGCTTTCAATAAGGCCAATTATTCTGCTGAATATGCTTCGACTGGATTTAAATTAGCTAACTTTACAACTGCTTATGACACTAGGGCAGACAGATTTGGAAATGCAAACTATACAGCGCTGGAGAATGCTGCTTTTACAAACACCAATTACACCAATCTTGAGGCTGCTGCATTCAATAAAATTAATTATTCTGCTGAATATTCAAGTTCAGGATTTAAAATTTCTAACTACACAGCTTTAGAGGATGCTGCTTTTAGGATTGCTAACTTCACAACCAATTATGAAGCTCAGGCGTATTTCAAGATTGCGAATTACACAGCACTGCAGAATGCAGCATTTACTCTGGCTAATTACTCAGCAGAATACGCATCATCTGGATACAAGCTGGCTAACTTCACTTCCAACTTAAATGCCCAGAATTCTTCATTATGGAACAGAAGCAGTACAAATACCTATCTTAGATTTATTGATGATTTGGTTGGCATTGGAACAATAACCCCAGACAACAGACTGACCATAAGAGGGAGTGATGCCGATGCCAACCTTGCCGGGCAGCCTGGATTACTGCACTTGAATATAACTGACAGCTATAATAAATCAACAACAAATCTTATTACCCTTGACCATAACCTCAATAATCCCGGCAATTCTACCGGAGGCATTGGAATAGGGATATTATTCAGGGCAGTAAATAATGATTCTGAGTTGGTTAATGTTTCTTTCATTAACGCTTCTTTGGTCAATGCAATTAATGGAAGCGAAGCAAGCGCTTTATCATTCTATACAAGAACTTCTAACGGTTTATTGACGCCTAAATTAATATTGAATGGCAGCGATGTGTTTATTGGAGCTAATGCTGCAACAGGAGGAGCTATTACTGTATTGAATTCAGGCAATGTCGGCATCGGAACAACAAGCCCATTAAACAAATTAGAAGTTTTAGGAACGGCAAACGCATCTGCATTCTTGGCTGCCGCAGGAAGCGTGTCAGCGCCTTCATACTCTTTTGGAATGGATACAAATACAGGATTGTTCCGGAACGCTCCTGACAACATTTCGATTGCAACAGGCGGAGCCACGAGGATGACGATTGACAACAACGGAAACATTGGAATTGGCACAACAGCTCCGATTGGAGGTCTGCATCTGCAGGATACTATAAACCTGACGTTAGGCTCAAGAGCCAGCCACAGCGCAATCTGGCAGGATACTGCTGTCTCAGATGACTTGTTTATCAGCAATGAGAGGATTAATGCAGAGTCAGATATTATTTTCAGAACATCTGAGCTGCAAAGAGTCAAGATAGACGGAAGCGGAAATGTAGGCATTAACACAAGTGTTCCTGCACAGACTTTAACAGTTCAGGGAACTTTGAATGTGACTCCAACAGCAATGGGCGGAAATGCAAGCTTGTATGTTACACCTGCTGGATTGGTTGGAATAGGGACGGCAAGCCCCACCCATAAGCTGCACGTATTTGAGGCGACTAACAATCTCCGTGCAAATGTGCGCATGGATAGCAGCATAGGGGGAAATATACGCTGGGCTTCAAACAGCACCGATAAATGGCAGCTATACAGTTCGGGAAATGACCTTTTATTATATGATTCAGCAGATCGTGTCACATTCCAGTCTGGAGGCAACGTCGGCATCGGGACGACGACTCCCGCGTATCTTCTTCAAGTAGCTAATGTGACTGCTGCTGTTAACCTATCCGGAGTTCTGTACATAAATGGGAGCAGTGGGAATGTCGGCATCGGAACGGCGGGGCCAGCAGTACAGTCTGCAGCAGGAAGAAAATACTTAACTATTAGTGGTTCAACTGGTGCTGGCGTGTTGGAACTTATTAGCCAACAGACAGATGCTGACAATGCGGTAGTAGGACAGGTTGCCTTTACAGATAAAAATTCTGTAGCGTCGGACAAAAGAGCCGCTTTAATCTATGCCATACAATCTGGCACTACCGCTAATAACCGTGGTGGGGCTTTAATTTTTAACACCAAACCAGATGGTTCTGATGGTTCTGAGCGAATGAGAATAGACAGCACCGGCAACGTCGGCATCGGTACGACGGTTCCAGGTACTAAACTAACAGTAGCTGGAGATGCGAATATTTCCGGCTCTTTAAATGTTTCAAGTGGTTTAAACGTTATATCAGGCAACGTCGGCATCGGGACGACGAATCCGCAATATGCGCTACAAGTCAAAGCCGCTGGCACAAGCGTTGGTACTTTAGAAACAGTTGCGGTGTTTGGGAAATCGGCAACAAACGGTGGTGCACTTCAAATATTGGTAAATGATTCGCTTGTTGATTTACGGCCAACATATCTTATTGGTGGCATCAATATGGGCATGAGTTTTACACCGACCACATCTGCTGGTGTTCAAACCGAGGCGATGAGAATCACAAGCACAGGCAACGTCGGCATCGGGACGACGAGTCCAGTAGCTGCTGATAGTTCTGCCCGGACTTTTCAAATAGGCAACAGATTTGTTTTACAGAATGTTGTCGGCACTCAAGCTGCATACGCATTAAATGCTCATTATGATGGCGCATGGAAATATATTGCTACTGAAACAGCTCAAGCTATTAGACTTACAAATTCAGGTATTTATTTTGCGGTCGCTGCCTCAGGTTCTGCCGGAAATACCATCACAAACTGGGATACAACAGACATAAGGATGATTATTAATGCAAACGGCAACGTCGGCATCGGGACGACGAGTCCAACAGAAAAGTTAGCTGTTAGCGGAAACTTAAGCACAGGTGCAAGGATGGTGTTTACCTCTGATGCTGTAATAAGCAGGAATACTGCTGATGGTTCTGATAATGCTCTGATTCAGATAGGTGGCGGAGGAAATGTAGGAACAGATAGGGGTGGCTATATCAACTTAAGAGGGAATGAATATTCTGCTGGAGGCGATATTCAATTTTATTCAGGAATTGGCGGAGGGAGCGGGGCTAACATCACTTTTTGGACTGACCAAAGCGGAGGCGCAACTGAGAAGATGCGGATAACAAATACCGGCAACGTCGGCATCGGCACGACGAGTCCGGGAAGTAGTTCTGTTACAGGCTTAAGTTTCAGCTACGGCCCCATTCTTCAAGTTCACAGCAGCGCGCGTCCATCACCGACATTTTCTGGAACAGGAGTTGACTTTCGCTTTGTTGACACCGATGCAGGCACTAATAATAAAGCAGGCGATATTGCTTATGATGACCAGGTTTTCGTTTTTAGGAGTATTGATGATGCAGGTAATCTGAAAACTGGTAACGTTCTTGTCATAAATACATCATCAGGCAACGTCGGCATCGGGACGACAGCGCCGGGGGCGAAGCTTGACGTGAGCGGCGGCGTAATATCCGTAGGTGCGGCATCGATTGTTAACTCCAATACGGGCGACATAATTGTTCCCAAGGGCCGGGCGTATCGGGCCAGCAATAATGCTGGCACAGCTTCAAATCGCTTGATTGATGCCGTGTCTGGAACAGACGATACGGGGCTTTACAGCGGTGGGACCATCACCATGACACTGCAAAGCCAAAACGTCGGCATCGGGACGACGGGACCGGCTTCATTGCTGCACTTAGCAGGAAACGATGCTACTTTGATAATCAATGATACATCTGGCTCAACTGGAGATTCATACAGCATTGCCAATGTGGATGGTTCTTTTAGGATAATTGAAACAACTGTAGGGACAAGGATGACAATTGATCAGTCAGGCAACGTCGGCATCGGAACGACGGGGCCCGCATCCACCCTAACCGTTGTAGGCAACTTCTCAGCCACAGGTACTAAAAGCGCAGTAGTAAATACCAGTTACGGAATAAGAAAATTATACGCCATAGAATCCCCGGACATCCGCTTCTATGACCAGGGAAGGGCATCTTTAACCAATGGAATCGCAAACATTTCCTTAGACCCAATCTTTATCGAAACAGTTGAGCCCGATTACCAGGTTTTCCTCACTCCTGAAGCAGACACAGCAGGAATTTATGTTGCTGAAAAAGCAAAAGAATATTTTATTGTGAAAGGCAGAAACAAAAACAGCAACATTCCGTTCTCATGGTTAATCAGCGCATTAAGAAAAGGATATTCAGCAACAAGATTAGATTCAGAAAGAAAAGAAAATACTGAAATCACCGCAGTAATTGATGAAGAAAATAAAGTTACCGACGTCAATATTATTAATAATTTAAACAATATTCAAAACGTTAATGCGTCAGGTGGGAATGGAAAATCAGAAACAAATGCAATAACCGGAAACGCAATAAATGAAGTAACCAAATCAAATAATGAAAAAAGCGCAAACGAAAACAAGTTTGCAGTAGCTTCAAGCAAAGAAGATGAAATAATAAATAAAATAAGTGAAAAAACCAATTTAGATAAAGAGCAGATAAAAAAATCAATAACATTCAAAAGAAAAGTTCCTGAAAAGCAAGTTGGAACAGAAAGCATTGAAGAACCAGAACAAGCTCAGCCTCAGTCAATGCGCGGCTACAGCAATGTAAATGGCAGCGTGATTATTAAATTAGGATAAAGGATTATCCTTTCACTAAACCCACCCCCCATCATTAACCCACCCCCCAAAACCCCAAAAAATCCCCTCTGTTCCCAAATCCCAGCCCAAACAGCCGTTTTCCAAAAAAATCTTTAGTAAATCTGTGTTGCTGAATTACTAGTAATATTGTGTTGCTTTCTTAGTAAAATCGTGTTGCTGAATCATAAGCCTTAAATAAAACAAAGCCAGCCTCTTTTCATGCAGCCCGAAATCAAAGAAATAGCCTGCCCAAACTGCTCCTCAAAACAAACTAAAAAGCACGGCACAAAAAAGAAAAAGCTCCAAACTCTCCAAAGATATTTCTGCAAAAGCTGCAGAAAAACTTTTACCCTTGAGAAGTCAAATAAAACTTATCCTGTCAGCCTTATCCTAACTGCAGTATCTTACTATAATCTTGGCTATTCCCAAACAGAATTGCTTGGCATGCTGTCAAAGAGATTCAAAGCAAAACCCTCGCAAAAAACAATAAGCAACTGGCTGAATGAATTCAAGGGCATATGCACTTTCTCAAATCTCAGAGACAAAGCCATAAAACTTTACAATCCAGAAAGCATAATCCACACACAAACCCTAAACCACATCCAGCCGTACACATTCAAATATCACAAAGCAAAACTATACTTATTGTTCCATGATGTAAAATATAACAACCAGTTCCACAACATTGCGCATTTCTACGAGCCGTTAAAAGCGTACTTATAGCTAATCTCTTAAATAATGGAACATATTGGGCATAGCTTTAGTGTTGTCAAATGTTTTCCGCAAATAATATTTTGCTGAATTCAGTGATGGAAGTACCCTATTTGCCAATGCATTTCTTCCAGG
>Ga0209514_10000217_pt1 | contig 129331 bp, 122 predicted proteins | sample Subgrocontami58m_FD_187452 | JGI IMG/M metagenome (GOLD analysis project Ga0209514, IMG submission 187452) | Subsurface groundwater microbial communities from S. Glens Falls, New York, USA - GMW37 contaminated, 5.8 m (SPAdes) (version 3) | ecosystem: Environmental > Aquatic > Deep subsurface... | reverse complement strand
CTGGGAAAGGTACGGGTTATGGCTGCTATGAACAAGCTCCTGCATCTCTGCTTCGCCATCCTCAAACGGGGGACCCCTTTTGTCCTTTCCCTCCCTTCTTCCTCTTGACGACCATTACGGCATCTACAAGGCTGAATGACACTGTCCCGCCGAAACACCAAAGCCCCTGGGTCTTTGCGGAACGTTAGCGGTTCGGTTGCACTCGTTATGCTACAATACGCAAGCTATCTGTAGTGCGCCTATGACAACGAACCGCAACATCAACCTATCTCATCCCGCCCTGGCAGAAGCAACAACGCTGTTGCTCAAGGAGTTGGTGTACCTTTCCGAGGCGTCTCAGGCGGTCAGGTCCGACCTTTCCGTGGATAAGCTCTTGCAACTCATCGTGGACCGCGCTCGCAGCCTGGTGGGATGCCAGTTCGCGGCGCTGAGCGTCATTGATGATCACCACCGCATCACCTCCTTCGTGACCTCCGGGATAAGCGACGAAGCCCGTGCGACTATAGGCCATCTCCCAGTCGGCAAGGGGATATTGGGTATCATCCTGGATGCTAATGAACCCTTGCGGCTAGATAACCTAGCAAAACACCCCGCATCGGCAGGCTTCCCCTCCAACCATCCCCACATGTCCACCTTCTTAGGCGTAGGCATCCGTTACGCCGGCAAGACCTTCGGTAATTTGTATCTGACGGAGAAGAACGACAGGTTGCCCTTTACCGACGTGGATGCACAACTTGTCCGTATGTTCGCCGCCCAGGCCAGCGTGGCGCTGGAGAATGCCCGGCTCATCGCAGAAGTGGAACGTCAGCGCCGAGGCGCCGAGGAGGAGCGGTCTTCCCTGGAAGCGGTCCTGAACAGCATGGCAGAGGGGATATATACGCTGGATGCTGACTGGCGCATTACACGGGTAAACCCCCACGCTGCGCAATTGGTAGGCAAGACCGCCAGAGAAGTGGTGGGCAAACGTTGTTGGGAGGTCTTTGGATACCGTACCCAGAATGGTGGGTCATTGTGCGACACGGCCTGCCCCGCCCGCCAGGCCATCGCGGCGGAGCAGTCAGGCTACGTGATGGAGGCGACGCTGAAGACCGGCGACCGCCAAATCCCCGTGGCGCTGCTGGCTGACACTATACGGGACGGGAAGGGGCAGGTGCTGGGCGTGGTGGAAACGGTTAGGGATATTACGCAGCGTAAAGAGGTGGAGGAAATACGGGACAGCATCGTTTCCTTGGTTAGCCACGAGCTGCGCACGCCGCTCTCCCACATCAAGGGGTTCTCCAGCAGCCTGCTGCAAACAGACGTGCAGTGGGACGAGGAGACCAAGGCGGACTTCATCAAGAGCATTGACCAGGAGGCTGACCGGTTGAGCCGTCTGGTGAGCGACCTTCTGGACATGTCACGACTGGAGAGCGGACGCACGGTAATGCGGCCTGAGCCGGTGGACGCTGCGGGACTAATTCAGACGGCTATGGAACGCACCGCCAGCTTCCTGCGAGACCACACTATTGAGGTAGATGTCCCCAAAAACTTGCCCCGCGTGGCAGTGGATCCCAATCACACGGAACGCGTGCTGGAGAACTTGTTGGAGAACGCCGCCAAGTACTCACCGGCGGGGACGCGAATACATATCTCCGCCCGTAAGGACCCAGCGTATCTGCGGCTTGGCGTGCACGATCAAGGGGTGGGCATACCTGACAAGGACAAAGAGCGTGTGTTTGAGAAGTTCGTCAGGCTGGAGCAGGGGAAGGCATTCAGGTCGCCCGGCACGGGACTGGGCCTCAGCATCTGCAAGTCCATCGTGGAGTCCCACGGTGGACGCATTTGGGCGGAAGACAACGGGAAACGCGGTACCATCTTCTATTTCACACTTCCTTTAGCGCGGGGTCTTCGCCGTAGAGTGGGGACCACAGACGCAGCGAGTGAGTCATGAACAAGAATCAGCGAGTGCTGGTAGTAGACGACGAGCCGGAGACGGTGAAGTACGTCAGCGCCAACCTGCGGGCGCGTGGCTTTGACGTGCTTATTGCCACTGACGGAACAGAAGCCCTGAAACAGGCGGAAGAGCAGGTGGTGGACCTGATCCTCCTGGACATCACCATGCCCGGTCCCGATGGGTTTGAGGTGTGCCGCCGCATACGCGAGTCTTCGGACGTGCCCATCATCATCCTCAGCGCCCGTGGCCGGGAGCAGGACAAGGTGAAGGCCCTGGACCTGGGCGCAGACGACTACATGACCAAGCCCTTTGGCATTGATGAGCTGCTGGCCCGCGTGCGCGCGGCGCTCCGGCGTGTGCGCGCCGAGGGGGCGGGCGCGGTGACGCCGTTGGAGGTGAATGGGCTGCGCATTGACTTTACCGCCAGGCGTGTCACGCTGCATGAGAAAGAGCTTAAGCTGACGCCGACGGAGTACAGCCTGCTGGCCCTTCTGGCCCGCAACGCAGGGAAGGTGTTGACCCACCGCGCCTTGCTGAACGGCGTGTGGGGGCCGGAGTACGGTCAGGAGTCGGAGTATCTGTGGGCCTACATCCGGCGGCTGCGCAAGAAGCTGGAGCCGGATGAGGAGCAGCCGCAGTTTATCCTCACGGAGCCTGGTGTGGGCTACCGTTTCAAGAACCTGAGCTAGCGGGCGTGGCCCGCCTGAGTGCACCTTAGGCTGTTGCTGTTTCCGCGCCTGTTTGGATCTGGCGCTAGCAGGGTGCTGAAATACCTTCCATCCGTCCCCTGCCCCTCATTCTAAAAGGAAGGGTGGAAATCTTGTATTTGAGGGACACCCTCAGACTCCCGGCAAAGGGGCTTCGTCCCTCTGCACTTCTCATTTTCCGCTGCCTGCTAGGAGAATGGCAAGCGAGGCATAAGTGCCACACACATCCCAAGGTGGAGTCCGACGCATACTGGAGGTGTTCCTGGTCGCGCTGCGCCTGGGACTGACCTCCTTCGGCGGGCCGATTGCGCACCTGGGCTACTTCCGCGAGGAGTACGTGGCGCGGCGCAAGTGGCTGGACGAGCACACCTACGCCGATGTGGTTGCCATGTGCCAGGTGCTGCCCGGGCCTGCGAGCAGCCAGGTCAGCATCTCTATCGGCATCATACGTGCCGGCCTGCTGGGAGGCGTTGCTGCGTGGCTGGGGTTCACGCTGCCGTCGGCGGCGGCGATGATTGCCTTTGCGTACGGCCTGCACGCCTTCAACGTGACGGACGCCGGCTGGCTCCACGGGCTGAAAGTTGCGGCGGTGGCTGTGGTGGCCCAGGCGGTGTGGGGCATGGCGCGGTCCTTGACGCCGGACAAGCCGCGCATCACTCTGGCCGTGATAGCGGCCATTGGGACGTTGGCGCTGGCGACGGCGTGGGCGCAGGTGCTCATCATCGTCGTCGCCGGGCTGGTCGGTTGGCGGTTCCTGAAGACATCTCAGGCAGCGCCAACGGCTCAGGTTGCTGTGCCGGTCGGCAGGGGACTGGCGGTCGCCTCGCTGGTGCTCATCGGCGTGCTGTTGATCGGCCTGCCGGTGGTGCGACAGTACGTGGCCAGCCAGGCATTAGACGTTTTTGATAGCTTCTTCCGTGTGGGATCCCTGGTGTTTGGTGGCGGCCACGTAGTCCTGCCGCTGCTTCAGCGGGAAGTGGTGCCCCCGGGCTGGGTGACGGACCAGCAGTTCCTGGCGGGCTACGGCGCAGCGCAGGCGGTCCCCGGCCCGCTGTTCACCTTCGCCGCATACCTGGGCGCAGTGATGGGCGTAGGGCCTGGCGGCTGGCTGGGCGGGCTGCTGGCCCTGATTGCAGTGTTCCTGCCATCGTTCCTGTTTGTCATCGGCGGGCTGCCCTTCTGGGCTGCCATCCGGACGCATCCCGGCTTTCAGTCTGCGCTGTTGGGTGTGAACGCCGCCGTGGTGGGGCTGCTGCTTGCAGCGTTGTACGAGCCGGTGTGGACCAGCGCCATCACCTCGCCGGCGGACTTTAGCCTGGGGCTGGCCGCCTTCGGACTGCTCATGTTCTGGCGGCGTCCGTCGTGGCAGGTGGTGGTGTTCGCAGCGGTGGGCGGCGCTGCGCTTGGGGCGCTGCACGTGTGAGGGTTGGTTCGGCGCGCATTCCGGGGCCGTCCGTAGGGGCGACGCATGCGTCGCCCCTACGGACGTTTACGGTTCGGTGCAGGTTCTACAGGGGCAGGTGGATGGCTTTGCCCTCCTGGGCGCTGCGGGTGACGGCCTCGGTGAACTCCATGTAGCGGGCGCCGTCCTCAAAGGTGGTGAACTTCACCGGCGCAACGCCGCGTATGGCGTTGATGAACTCCTCCTCCACACGCCATCCTGGGGGAAGGCCGGGAGCTACGGACTTAATCAACAGGTCCGCGGGAATTTCAATGGGGGCCAGTTCCTTATCGCCCCGCTTGCCGCCGTAGATCTTCAGCGCAGTGGCGTCAATACGCAGCGTGCCTTCGCTGCCGAAGAGCCACGCCTCGCTGGTGGGGGCCAGGCCCGTGATGGAGCTGAACCGCAGGTGGGCTTGTGCGCCGCAGGCCATGTCGGCAAGGATGTCCACGTGATCGGGCACGGTGACGGCGCGCAGGCGGCCGGTGTCGTCCTTGCGCTGGTTGACCGCTGTCTTGGTCATAGCCATGACCTTGCTGACGGGGCCTAGCCAGCGCATGAGGATTTCCGACCAGATTCCCATGTTCAGGATGTTGTAGCCGCTGACTGCGGCGTCCTGCCGCCAGTGCATGGGGGCGGCTTTGTCCACAAAGTTGCGCTGCGTTATCCGCATCTCCACCGTCAGCAGCTCGCCCAGGTAGCCGGAGTCCAGAAGGCGAAAGATCATGGGGTCAATGGACATGGTCATGGGGCCAGGCACGATCATGGCGGTAAGGTGCGGCGACAGGCGCGAGGCCTCCAGCATGGCCCGAGCCTCTTGGGCGTTGGCCGCCATGCGCGCCTCGGTGAGGACGTGCTTGTTGTTCTCCAGGGCGGCCAGCACCAGGGTGCAGTGCATGTACGGCCAAGTGCCGATGGCTATGGCGTCAATGTCCTCGGCCTCCACCAGGTCCAGCCAGTTGTCGTAGACCTCGGCGATGCCGTACTCCTTGGCGGCGCGCTCGCCGGATGCCCGCGTGCGGTTAGCGACGCCGGCCAGCCTCACGCCTTTGATGGCCTTGAAGCCGGGGATGTGGCGTTCGCGGAAGTTGTTGCCTGCGCCAATGATGCCAAGACGTATCTCTTGCTGGTTCACGTTGGGATGGTCTCCTTTCGCCGGTAACGGTAGATGGGATAAAAAGGCACGAAGGCCCTGGGTATTGTACCATCCCCGAAGCCTCTGGGCACGGATTCCGTCTCTTTTGTCAAGAGCCGGTTGACCGGCGCGATAGGAAACAGCCATTGAACCACAGGAACGATTGTGATAGCATTGGGATTTGCTGACTTCTTTACGGAGGGTGGGTGAGATTGAATGCTCTAGGTACACACATCATTCTAGAACTCAGGGACTGCAACCCTAAGTTGCTTAACGATTACGACTTCGTTCGTAACGCCCTCATAGACGCCGCTAATTCAGTCGGCGCGACTATTGTAGGCGAGTCCTTCCATCGCTTTGAGCCTATTGGCGTTACGGGGGTGTTGGCCATTGCCGAGTCCCACATAAGTATCCACACTTGGCCGGAATACGCCTACGCTGCTGCAGACCTCTTCACGTGCAGCACGGCCTTTTCGCCGCGAGAGGCTGCAAACCTCCTCATTGACCGCTTTGAGTGCAAAGACCCAGACATCATGGAGCTGGTGCGCGGCAAGCTATCCGAGCTTGCTTTGGTGGGGGCAAGGTAAGTGACAATGCATCAGCCTCCAACCCGCTATTACTATGAGCACATTACTCCGAGTCTCAAGCTGATTTCCGAGCTGACAAAGATTCACTACGTTGGCGACACGAAGTATCAGCACGTGGAGATATTGGAGACACAGCCCTTTGGCCGCCAGCTTGTGCTGGATGGCCGCACGCAGTCGTCGGAAGCCGACGAGTTCGTGTATCACGAGAGCTTGGTGCAGCCGGGCATGGCAGCGGTGGACAACCCGCGCACGGTGTTCATCGCCGGCGGCGGCGAGGGCGCGACACTACGCGAGGTGCTTTCCCACAAGAGCGTACAGCGCGTGACCATGGTGGACCTGGACAAGGAGGTGGTGGACCTGTGCAAGCAGTACCTGCCGCGCCACCATCAAGGGGCCTTTGACGACCCCCGCCTCACCCTGCTGCACGAAGACGCGGGCAAGTATCTGGAAAACCACCAGGACAAGTACGATTTCATCATTATTGATATTCCAGACCCGCTGGAAGCCGGCCCGGCCTACTTGCTGTACACCGACGAGTTCTACGGGCTGGTGCGCCGCCGCCTGAATCCGGGCGGGCTGGTAGTGGTGCAGACCGGCCCCTGCGGGCCGATGTACTATCAGGACGTGTTTACCCCCGTCTACCATACCATGAGCACGGTGTTCCCAACGCTCGCCGCGTACAACGCCCACATCCCGTGCTTTGGGCTGTTGTGGAGCTTCATCCTGGCGGGTGACAACTACAAACCCTTCGCCCTGACGCCCGCAGACATAGACAAACGCCTGGCGGACCGGTGCATGCGGGAGCTGCGATTCTACGACGGCGCGGCCCACTACGGCCTGTTCAACGTGCCGAAGTACATGCGGCACGGCATGGCGCTGGAGAAGCGGATCATCACCAAAGACAGTCCTGTCTTCGCGCCGTAAGACCATTGTGAAGCAGATATCAACAACAAAGGGGCCGCATTACGTGGCCCCTTTGTTGTTGATGTCGGAGCGCTGGCTAAGCGCCTGCTCTTTGGGACTGGCCGCACGAGCCCGTCGCATGAGGCCGATACTCAACAGCAGTATCAGTGCGCAATTCACAAAACTTAGCCCGGAGACTATCCGGAATAGTGTGTCTTGCAGAATAAACAGGCTGTACGTGAACGAGATTCCTGTGCTGGTGGTCCAGATTGCATAAGACGCGACGTTGGCGCTCATCTTCTTGTGTAGCGCCAGGTCTTTTATCGTAGGCAGGTATCCAAGGGTGCTCACGACGGCGACGCCGGCGTAGGCGATGACGATAAGATGCAGTGCGAATGTTGTCATAGAATTGGTGGTGTAAAGAAAAGTCCCACAGGTCTACGCGCCGGCCCTCAAAAGAGGAGGGTCTTCCTATCCAACTCGGTGGGCAGGGAAACCTACAGCGGCACAGAGGCCTTGGCGGTGGCGATGGTCTGGCCAAGCTGATTGACCCCGCTGATCTCCACGTCCACGAAGCGCTTGCCGCCCTCTTCTCGCTTCTCCAGCACCCTGCCGCCGAAGGTGACCACGTCGCCGGGCCGGAAGGGTTCCAGGGCGCGCATGGTGAAGGTGCTGCTCAACACGTTCTGCGTGGGGAAGGCAAGCTGCAAGGTCTCCATCATGTAGGCGCAGGTGACAATGCCCAGGTTCACCGTGCCGGCGAAGATGCCCTGCTTGGCGTACTCTTCGTCGGTGTGCAGGTTCTTGCCCTGGGTAGGCGGCGGATCGCCGCGACGGTTCAGGGCATTGTAGCCGTTGATGGTGTCTTGGGACTCTGTCTTTTGGAGATTGGGTAGCTCATCGCCAACGTGAACGGCGTCCCAGGCGGCCTTGGCTGCGGTTATGGTTGTCATGGTGTGCTCCTTACCTAACCCCTTCCCTTTAGGGAAGGGGAACTGGTGAACGCTGGGGGGCACCCCCAATCCCTCGGCAAAGGGGCGTTGCCCCTCTGCACTCCCCGTGATGCCCCGTGTTCCTAGCCCCGGCCTTTTTGGCCGCGAGCGTATTCCCAGATGATGTTGTACAGATACTCCACCACCTTCTCGCCCCGCTGGTTGTAGGCGAGGATGCGGAAGGAGACAAAGCGGTTGCCCGTGCGGCTCTCCCAGCGGTTGTCTATCGTCGGGAAGCTCATAATGGTGTCCCCTGGCCGGACAGGTACGCCCTGGAAGACGATCTCGGTGCCGGCGAAGGGCGTGCTGCGGGTGTTGGTGTGCGCTTGCTCCGGGGAGACGTAGCCCAGGTGGTTCATGATGTCTGCCCGGCGCATGGGGGCGAACTGGTAGCACATGGTAGGCGGCGCAATAATACCCTCAAAGCCTGCGGCCTGGGCAGCGGCGTCGCTGACGTACATGGGGTTCGTGTTCTGCACCGAGCGGGCGTAGTTGGCGATGGTGTACTTTGTCACCTGGATCGTAATGGGCGGGCAGGTGTCGCCGAGGCGCATCACGTCCCAGGAGTAGACCTTCTCTTCTTCTTGCCGGCCGGCGTGGGTCTGCGTGGTCATGGCATTGTCCTTACAGAGGCAAGGTTGCTTTGGCGGCGGCAACGACCTGGCCGAGCTGGTTCGTTCCAGTTATCTCAACATCCACCAGGCGCACCCCGTTTTCCACACGTTTGTCCAAGATGCGGCCGGTAAAGACCACCGCGTCGCCTGCTCGGAAGGGTTCCAGCGCCCGCATGTTCATGGTGCATGCCTGTACGCTGGACATGGGGAAGGCGACGCCTAGCAGTTCCATCATAAAGGTGGATGTGACCACGCCGTAGTTCACCGTGCCGCGAAAGATGCCCTTGTCGGCGAACTGCTGGTCCGTGTGTAGGTTGTTGCTCTGGAACCTGCGGGGCCGGTGCTCCACGATGAGATGGGTGTAGGTGTCAATGGTCTCCTGTGTCTCCACCTTGACCAGCTTGGGCAGTTCGTCGCCTTCGGTTAGGTCGTCGTAGGTAAAGGGTAGGGCTTTAATTGTCATGGCGCGCCTCCTATGCAGTGCGTCCTTTTTGGCCGCGGAAGTATTCCCAGATGATGTTGTAGTCGTACTCGCCGATCTTCTCACCGCGCTGGTTGTGCATGGTGATGGTGAAGCCGGCGAACTTGTTGCCGGAGCGGCTGATCCAGCGGTTGCTCAGGCGTGAGTTGCTGTATACCACGTCCCCTGCGATGACCGGAATCCCTGTGAGCCGGACTTCGCTGCCGGCAAAGGGTGTGCTGCGCGGCTGGGCTGCTTGCTCCGGCGCGAGGAAGCCCATGTCGTTGAACATATCCCACCGCCGCATGGGGGCATAGCCGTAGATCATGGACGGCGGCGCGATGACGTCCGGGTAGCCTGCTTGGCGCGCGGCGCCGGTGTCCAGATACAGAGGCTTGGTTTCCTGGACAGAGGTGCAGTAGTCGGCAATGTACTCGCGGGTAATCTTCTCGGACATCAGGCCGGCTTCTATGCCGATCTGCATAACGTCCCAGTTGTAGATGGGCCAATCTGGGATGGGCTGCGTCATGGTGCTATCCCTCAGACTTGGGTTGCGCCGATTGTAGAGCCATGTTGGGGTGAAGTCAACGTGATGCGGAACTTGGTACCGTTTGCTTTCGGGTGTCATTCCATCCCCCGACTAAAGTCGTGGGTTAACCCAAGCTAAACCTGGTACTTTAGTGCCAGGACACAAGACTACCCCAGCCAAGCAAACAGAACCTTCAACCGCAGCCGGTTTCTTGACGCTCGTATGACCCCATGCAAGAATTGGGCATCTTCTGGGGGCAAACGTGAACAAACAGACCACATCAGTCCTTGACCTTATCGGCGGAACGCCTCTGGTGCGGCTCGCCCGTCTGGAGCCGCCTGGCTCCGGCGAGGTCTGGGCCAAGGTGGAGGGTCTCAACCCAAGCGGCAGCATAAAAGACAGGGTGGCTCTGGCCCTTGCGCGGGAAGCCCAGGAACAAGGCCGCCTGTCCCTCGGGGGCAGCATCGTAGAGGCGTCCGCGGGCAACATGGGCGTGTCCCTTGCCATGGTGGCAAGCGCATTGAAGTGTACGCTCCATCTGTTTATGCCGGAGGGCCTTGCCCTAGAACGCCGGCGGCTGGTGCTCCGGTACGGCGCGGAGGTGCATCTGACGCCTTCGTCCTTGGGCATGGCGGGCGCAGGCATGGCCGCAAAGCGTATGCTTGACCGCAATCCTGGGTACGTGCAATTGGACCAGTTCACCAGCGCTGCCACGCTCAAAGCCCACCGGGAAGGCACCGGACGAGAGATACTGGAGACAATGCAGGGTGACGTGAGTGCCTTTGTGGCCGGCGTCGGCACCGGCGGGACGTTGATGGGCGTGGGACAAGCGTTGCGCGCCGCCGGTAGCCGCGCCCTGCTTGTGGCCGTGGAGCCGTCAACCTCGCCCTTGCTCAGCCAGGGTCACGCCGGGGAGCATGGCATTGCCGGTATCGGCGCGGACTTCGTGCCGCCGCTCCTGGACCGCGGGTTGGTCAGCGAGGTGGTTACGGTGAGCACGCACGAGGCCGAGGGCATGGCGGTGCGTCTTGCGAGAGAGGCAGGGTTGCTGGTGGGCATATCTTCGGGCGCGAACGTGGCGGCGGCCATAGCCGTTGCACAGCGCCTGGGCCCACAAAGCCGCGTGGTCACCGTCCTGCCCGACACAGGCGAGCGCTACCCCTATTTGGGCGTCTCGGCCAGTAGCGTCTAAGGACCAACTTGCGGTTTGGGCCTATGCCTTACTACAGTCGCACCGGATTGACGGAGACCCCTTCTTTGGGGTGCAGTCGTACGATAGCAACAGTCGGCTCCCGTGTGCCGGAAGGCGCGCCGCTGTAGAACGCAGGCGGGCCGCCAGCCTGGGATGCTTGGCGGAACTGATGCACGTGACCCAACGCCACGTAGTCGCAATCAGCCCGCGCCAGGTCCACCGGCAGAATGGGCGAAGAGCGCCCTACGTCGCCGGAGCCGGTGATGACGAGTCCGTGGGCTACGGCGATTCGCCACTCGTCGGTGGGGCGTTGGCCCAAACCGGCCAGAGGCCTGAACTCCGGCGAGTGGTCATACACAGGCCGTCCCCAGACGTTTAGCCCCAAAGCCTTCAGCAGCACATTCTCTCCCTGGGCTTCCAGCAAGACGTGCAGATTGTCCGGCAGAGCAACGCTGCGGAAGGCCGGCGAGGTGAGCAGCGTATCATGGTTGCCCGGCAGCACAACCACAGGAATGCCGCAGTTTCCCAGTCCGGCGAAGGCCTGGGACAGGGTCCCTGACGGTACGTTTGCGGCGTCAAACAGGTCGCCGGCAATGAGCAACGCATCGGGGGCCGTTTGACGCACCGCCTGCAGCAAGACCTCTAAGCCTTGCATTGCCGCACCCGGATTAGTGTCGCTGCCCAGGTGGAGGTCGGCGGTGTGCAGGATTCGGAGGATCTGCCGCTTCAAGTCCTTGTGCTCCGTGGGTAAAGGGATGGTGGGCTTCAGTCAGGGTCATTCGGTTCTGCTAGTGCCGGTAGGAGAAACGTCGCATAGGGGCGATCCCGATTCCATCGGGACTCGCCCACATTCCCTGCCCACGTCGCAGGGGCACAAAATATCGCGCCCCTACGACTGAAGGACACAGTTAAGCCGGAACACCGGAATGTCCTGGGTTGTGTGGGCAACAGAAAGGGGCGGTCGCACGACCGCCCCTTTGGTACTTTAATACACTACAGATTTAGCGGTAGCCGCCGCCGCGAGAAGAAGACCCTGACCCTGACCCCGACCCGGCCCGATCACGGCTGTAGCAATCGTTGCAGTACACTGGGCGACCCTGACGTGGCTCAAAAGGCACCTGGGCCTCTTTGCCGCAGTTGGCGCATACGATGGCATACATTTGGCGCGGGCCAGAGCTGGCGCCGCCGCTGGAACGGCCGCTGCTGTACCCGCCAGTGTCCCGCTCGGACTTGCGTGAGGCGCGGCACGTGGGGCAGCGCCGGGGTTCGTTGGTGAACCCTTTGGACGCATAGAACTGCTGCTCACTCGCAGTAAAGGTGAACTGCGAACCGCAGTTTGAGCACACGAGAGTTTTGTCACTACTACTAACCACTTGGATGACCTCCTGAGTCTCCACTAAACGTATCTTGGCTCTAGCAGGGTCACCCAATGGCTTTGATGGGAGCTAGGGTTGCAACCTGGACTATGGCCAACTGTAGTCTAGTATAGAGAAAACCTGGAAGAAATGCAACACATTCCCGCACTTCTCCCAGGGTCCCAAAACGTCTTTGGCAACCTCCTCACGCGAAGTGCGGCGCGACCTGTTTGCCAAAAAGGGCCAACTGGCGTTTCACCTCGCCGTGCGGCATTCCAGGCCACTGAATTCGGAACACCATTCGGTCAACTCTTAGACGTTCCTGGTACTGGTGGATTTCGTCTACAATGCGGGCGGGATCACCCAACAAGAAGCGGTCCTTTGCTAGCGTCTCAAAGGGGACTCGGAAGGACTCCTGGCCGGGAACTTCGTCCTGCCCCCACGCGGCGTAAGCCTTATACTTTGGTTCAAGGTAGGGCTGGGCCTGGGCAAAGGCGGTGGCTGACCGTTCATGGACGTACATTTCGCGGAACACAGGAAGACCGGCGGTGGCGTGTCCCGCCTGCGCCGCCGTCTCGTGATACATGCGCACCTGTCCTTCCAGGGTGCCAATAGTGGTGTGCGGATTGATGAGCCACGGGTAGCCCGCACGGGCGGCGCGGCGCACGGCCTGTTCGTTGTTTGCTGCCATCCAAATAGGAGGATACGGCTTCTGTAGAGGCCGGGTGGCAATTTTAGCCTTGGGAATGTGGTAATACTGGCCGTGGAACTCCACCTCTTCCTGCGTCCACAGGAGCTTCATCACCTGGAGGGACTCAGTCATGCGGGCGGCGCGCTCTTTCAGCGTCGGCCCTGTGCCAAAGGCCACGTTTTCCTCGGTGCGGTAGCCCTGGCCCACGCCCAGAATGAACTTGCCGCCGCTCATCGCGTCCAGCGTTGCCACGGATTCCGCCACGTCTACGGGCTGCAACAAAGGGAGGAGCAAAACGGTTGCCCCAAGGTACATGCCCTGTGCGGCGGTGGACAGATGGGCAAGGTAGGGTAGGGTGGTGGGCATCTGGTAAGGGTAGGAGAGATAGTGCTGTCCGGTGCATATCATGTCAAAGCCGGCGTCCCGCGCGGCCTTCACCTGCTCCATGCCCTCGCGGATCTTGTCGGCCATGTTCTCTTCGGGCAGCCACTGGTTCAAAACGAAGATGGAGAATTTCACCCGGCGCCTCCCTGTGGTAAGTGTGGGACTCCTGGCAGAGCGGCCGTCTCCGCATTGTAGCGCACACGGGTTGGCTAGGGAATGCAGGCCGTGGGAAGAACTTGTGTAGGGGCGAGGTCAACTCGCCCGTCTCCATTTGTCGTCTTGATACCGCTTTGTAAACGGAGCGATACAGCATTGCTACGACAATTACGACAATACGGAGGTCACGCTAACTCGCGCTGCCGTCCTCTCCCTGCTGTGGGGCCTTGCCCTAAAAGTCCTTTTCGGCAGTGCCCCCTGACCCCCTCGCCTTCGGCGGAGGGAAGAAATTGTATCTGGGGGACACCCCCAGCCCCCCGACAGGAAACTGCGTTTCCTGTACCTTCCTGACTTTTGAGGCAACGCTCCGTTGTGGAGAAAGAGGACGGCAGGAGAGAGGTCATGGCGTTGGCAGGAAACAGCGACGGACGCAAAGTAACTGGCTAGCCAGGAGAGGTGACCTAACCCCTGTAGTCCCCTTCCCGCTACGGGAAGGGGACAGGAACTTCCCTCTCTGTCCGCTGCTGAGAGAAGACTACAGGAGAGGGGTAGCTTTTGCCTAAACCTGATTTAGTGGATTGAAAGGGTCACGCCTATGACCACGAAGGTTGCCTTGGGGATTGACGTCGGCGGCACAAAGGTGCAGATGGCCCTGGTGGACGCATCAGGAAACGTGCTGTCGGCGCTGCGGGCAGATAGCCGCTACGGCATGGACCCCGGGGAATGGATAGCCCTGGCGGTGGCCGGCGCAGATCAACTACAGCGTCAAAGCCCTGGCGTAGAATTGACAGGCATAGGGGTAGGTTTCGCAGGGCAGATTGACCGTAGCAGCGGGACTGTCCTCGGCTCGCCCAACGTCGGCTGGCGGGATGTTCCGCTGCGAGCCATGCTGGCCCAGGCATTCGGGTTGCCGGCGCTGGTGACCAACGATGTCCAGGCGGCAACCTGGGGTGAATGGCGGAAGGGAGCAGGGCAGGGGACCCGGAACCTGCTGTGCGTCTTCGTGGGCACCGGCATCGGCGGCGGGCTGGTGCTGGATGGCGCGCCCTACGCAGGCGCTACGGGGAGCGCCGGCGAGTTCGGCCACACCGTCCTGGACCGCAACGGCCCCCCGTGCAAGTGCGGCGGCAAGGGATGTCTGGAGGCATTTGCCGGCGGATGGGCCATCGCCGCGCGGGCACATGCGGCCATTCGCGCCTACCCGGAGCACGGCAAGCCCCTGCTGGCGCTGGCCCAGGGGAGGCTGGATGACGTAACCGCGGCCACCGTAGCTCATGCCGCCCATGCCGGCGATGGTCTGGCGCTGGACCTGGTGCGACAGGTCGGCGAAGACCTGGGCATGGGCGTGGCTTCAGCCGTCAACGCCTTCAACCCAGAGAAAGTAATCTTGGGGGGAGGCGTGGTGGAGGGCCTGCCGGAGCTTGTTGAGACTGTGCGAGGCGTGGTGGCAAGGCAAGCGCTTCCGTCGGCGACCCGCTCTCTCCGCATAGAAAAAGCAATGCTCGGCGGCTATGCAGGGACCGTTGGCGCAGCGCTGCTGGCCCTGGAACCCCACTGAGAACAGGTGTTGGCCTCTAGTGGTGACAACCTTGATTTTCCTATGAAAGGGGTGTCTAATGGAACTAAGTACATGTACGTAGACGATGTTATTGTATGGCTACAGACCCCTATACCAGGCACACCCACCGTTTCCTAGACCTGGGATTTCCCCTCGCTATCTTGGCAGGGGTGGTCCTGGCGATCTTGCTTGCTCTTGTCTTTGCTGCTCAGCCGACAGCGATGGCGGAAGTCCCTACGCCGCAGCCTTTCGCGTTGCCTACCTTTACACCGACGCCGACGCCAACGCGGACTCCCACGCCGACGTCAACCCGCACGCCCACTCCCACGCCGACTGCAACGCCGGCGCCTCTTGCGGCAGGTGTGACTCCAACCCCAACCAAAGCGCCGGTGATCACTCCCATAGCCAACCCGTTGCAGTGTAAGGCAGGCGCGCCCTCAACCATACCGGACTCAGCCTACCTCCCTTCGGAGTCGGTGGCTTTGCGCAAACTGTTGGAAAAAGGCGGGACTCTATCGGCTACCCAGACGGGATGGAAAATCAACGGTAGGGACATGAGCACGGTGCTGGCCGCCTTCATGTTCTCCACCACCGAGTCTATGAGCGGGATGCATAACGTCCTTCGGGATATGTTGCTGAGTGCAGGCTGGCGGCACACCATGGACCTGCCTGAGTTCGGCCACATGGAAATGTCGTGTTCCAGCAAACTGACCTGGGGGTATTTCCTGCCGGGAGAGTTGGAACCCATAGAAGTGAACGTGCCAGGCCACGTCCTGGTGATCTATTACTAGTGTCCTGAATCATTTGAAGCATTAATGCGGAGTTCATTTGGGGTGCAGGGGCAAAGCCCCGCCGGGGGTCTGTCCCGATGGAATCGGGAAGCATTTCTCTCCCTTCCTTAGGGGAATGGGTTGGGGGTTTTAGGTCTAGGAGTTTTCAGCACCCCTGTAAGGACTAGCTCACCGTGATGAGAGCCGTAGAGGGCGGCGAGAGGCAACCATGTTCATCGCATTACTGGTGCTCCAAGTAGCCGTGTTTGGTCTGTTCGTCGGAATCCTCGGCTACTACTTTGCCGTGTACCGCATGCGGCGGAATCTCCGCATTCGGGTGGACGCTGCGCAAGAAGAGGGACGCCGCCGGGCCATGTATGATTGGGAGTACGAGCGCTACCTGCTCCGGCAGAGGACGCCGCCGGAGGAGCAGACAGCGGCAGCTTCGCCTGCCGCGCCGTCCACCGGACCGGCGGCCCCAGCGACCGTGGGCGAAGCCGCCGATTTTGAGGGCATGGGCGGCTGGAAACAACGACAAACCCGCAGAGGCCGGCGACAATCCGGCGACGGTGATTCCTTGCGGCGCACCGGCTCCTGAACACGCCCGGGGATCATCACTACGTAAATAGCTTCCTCCCTCCTTGCGGGGGCGCCCCGCAGTTCACCCCCATCCTAGCCTTCCCCCTTGACGGGGGAAGGGACACGCTGGCAAGCTATTTCCATCCTTGAGGGTGCCGGCGGCTACTGGCATGAAGCGTTCAGAGAAAAAGAGGACGGCTCCGACCGCCCTCTCGGTTCTTACGAAAACTTACGCCGTTCGCTCCCAGGCTCCTTTTTCTGGTATACTATCTATGTGCTATCGTGCATCGCGCTGGCGTAGGGCCAGCGTTTTTTGATAGGAAAGAATTATGCGCCAGGACATCCGAAACATCGCCATCATTGCCCACGTTGACCACGGCAAGACCACCCTCGTTGACGCCTTGCTCAAGCAAAGCCACGTCTTCCGTGACAACCAACAGGTTGGCGAGTTCATCATGGACTCTAACGAGTTGGAGCGGGAACGCGGCATTACCATCCTTGCTAAGAACACGTCTATTACCTTCAAGGGCGTCAAGATTAATGTCATTGACACGCCAGGCCATGCCGACTTCAGCGGCGAAGTGGAGCGCGTGCTCAACATGGCGGACGGTTGCCTGCTTGTGGTGGACGCCGTGGACGGCCCCATGCCTCAGACGCGCTTTGTGCTTACGCAGGCGGTGCAGAAGCGGCTCAAGCCCATCGTGGTCATCAACAAGATTGACCGGCCCTTTGCCCGGCCGGAGGTCGTGGCGAACCTGGTACAGGACCTGTTCCTGGAGCTTGCAACAGACCCGGACCAGTTGGACTTCCCTATCCTCTATGCCTCTGCAAAAGAGGGGTATGCCGTCGCCCAGTTGAGCGACGAGCATCGGAGCATGGCCCCCTTGATGGAGGCTATTCTGCAGTACATCCCAGCTCCCAAGGGAGACCCCATGGGCGGGTTCCAACTCCTGGTGGCGGCTATAGACTACGATAGCCACCTGGGGCAGATCGCCGTTGGGCGCATCGCCCGTGGAAAGATTGCCGTAGGCGACCAGGTGGCCCGCGTGCAGCGAGACGGCGCCACTTCATTCCATAAGATTACCCGCCTCTATGTCTTTGAAGGCCTTGGGCGGCGAGAGGTAACCTCGGCGGAAGCTGGAGAGATCGTCGCCTTCGCCGGGCTGGAAAAGGCGGCCATCAGCGATACTATCGCCGATGCGGACAATCCCGAGGCCCTCCCCGCCATTGACATTGGCGAGCCAACGGTGCAGATGACCTTCGGTGTCAACACGTCGCCCTTCTCAGGGCAGGACGGCAAATACCTGACCTCCCGCCAGCTTCGCGACCGCTTGCAGTTGGAGCTACAGACCAACGTCAGCCTCCGCGTCAACGACACCGATAGCCCGGAGGTGTTCTTGTGCTCCGGTCGCGGTGAGCTGCACCTTGCAATCCTTATTGAGACCATTCGCCGCGAAGGGTCCGAGATTGAAGTCTCCCGTCCGGAAGCCATCATTAAGGAGGCCGACGGCCAGAAGATTGAGCCTTACGAGCAGCTCATTCTTGATGTGCCGGATGACGCCATCGGCGCGCTGACCGAGAACCTGTCGTCGCGCCTGGCCAAAATGACCGACATGCGCACGGAAGAAAACGGCCGGGTGCGGTTGGAGTACAAGCTGCCCACACGGGGTATCATCGGCTTTCGCAGCTTCTTCCTCAAGGCCACCCACGGCGACGGCGTCATGAACAGCGTGTTCACCGGCTACGAACCCCTCAAAGGAGACCTCAAAAAGACGCGCGCCGGCGTCATGGTCTCCGCGGAGACTGGCACGGCGGTGACCTACGGGCTGAACAACGCCCAGGAGCGCGGCATCACCTTTATTGAGCCGGCAACCCAGGTGTACGAGGGGATGCTGGTTGGCATGCACGCCCGCGATTCCGATATGGTGGTGAACGTATGTAAAGAGAAGAAGCTCACCAACGTTCGGTCTTCCACCTCTGACTTCTCCATCAAGCTGACCCCGGCGTTGCAGTTCAGCTTGGAGGACGCCTTGGACTTCGTGGCCGACGACGAGGTGCTGGAGGTCACGCCGAAGACGCTGCGCATGCGCAAGCGCGTGCTCTCCAACGACGAGCGGTACCGCATGACCCGTGGCAAGGCAAAAGCCTCCGTTTAATCGCTCCGGCAACCGATTCCAGTTAAGGTCAGGGCTAACAACCCTGACCTTTTTCTTTGGGCGACATGCCTTTCGTAAGCGTGGGAGGTTCTTTACAAAAGGATGGGCGAATTGGTGTTCTTGAACCTTGACGCGCCCTTTCCATAATGGTGTAATAAGCTCTGGAAATTGTGCATATCTTGCACGCGTATCGGCTTGACTCAGACAGGGCATGTCTCAGATAAAAAGGGGCGCTCATGAACAAGTGGTCTCGGTCCTCACTCCTGACCCTTCCCCTCTGGCTCTTCCTTCTCGGCTCTATCCTCTTCTTTGTTGCTTGCGCGGGAGAACCTGGCCTTATGGGCCCCCCGGGTCCAAAAGGTGAGGCGGGCGCTCAGGGCATCCAAGGCGTTAAGGGTGATACCGGCGCTCAAGGTCTCATCGGACTCAAAGGCGATACCGGCGCGCAGGGCCCCCAGGGAATCCCAGGCGCGGCGGGTGCCAAGGGCGAAACCGGCGCTACCGGAACCGCTGCCTTCATCCTGGAGCCAGGCTACAAGATCGCGATCAACGGCGTGACCATCGGGGCGGATCGCAAGCCGGTGGTGGCTTTCACCATCCAGGATGGGAAGGCCCAGCCGCTAAAGCTCGCGAATCTGGACAGCAACCCCGGTTTTGTCATTGCCTACATCAAGAAAGACCCTGCGAGTGAGATCACCCAGTACGTCAACTACATCACGAGCAGTGTCACAGGGACCCCATACGTCTTCAACGGCAAGACTGTGCAACCGACACTGGCTTCGTGGCTTACCCGCCCTGGAGCGGACTCTGGCGGTGTCTTTGCCGAGGTGAGCCCGGGCAAATACACGTACACCTTCAGGAATGTGTTGCCAGTAGGCTACGACACGAAAGCCACGCACAGCATGGGCGTCTACACCTCGCGCGGTGCGAGAGAGTTCGTCAGCAACGATGTCATGGATTTCGTCCCTGATGGCAGCCCAGTCGTCACGACGCGCCAGTTGGTGAACATCAAGAACTGCAATGGCTGCCATGACAAACTGGCGTTCCACGGCGGCACCCGCGTGGAGGCAAGGCTCTGTGTGCTTTGCCACACCTCCCAGAACGTTGATCCGGAGACCGGCAACAGCGTGGAGATGCAGGTGATGATCCACCGCATCCACAGCGGGGCGCGGCTAGAGAGCGTCCTTTCTGGGACGCCATACTACATCATTGGCAACAACCGAAACGTGTTTGACTTCTCCACGGTGAGTTGGCCCCAGGACACGCGGAACTGCACCACGTGCCACAAGGATGCTCCCAACGCGGACGAATACAAGACCAAGCCGACGATAGGGGCCTGCACCTCCTGCCATGAGAAGGTGGACCCGATAAAGGGTGTCAACCATGACATTGCCAAGGAGTCCGAGTGCGTCACCTGTCACAAGGCGGACACCGGACGGGAGTTTGACAACTCCGTAGTCGGCGCTCACGTCATACCAGAAGCCTCATCGCAGCTTACTGGCCTCAAGGCGGCCATCGTCAAAGTGACCAACACTGCACCGGGGCAAAAGCCAGTCATCACCTTTAAGTTCACGGATAACGCCGGCGCCACAGTGGACGCAGCCACGTTGACTTCCCTCTCGGCGGTCATGGCCCACCCCACCACCGACTACGCTCACCGTGTTTCCGAGACCATCAGGAGCTCTACGGTGGCCTTCAAAGGTGTAGCCGTGGGTGACGGTACTTTCACCTACACCATGACCCAGGCGGTGAGCGACACTTGGACCGGGTCTCTGGCAGTTAGTCTCTATGGTTCCCGTGACGTTAAGATCAAGGGCAAGCTGGGTGCTGAGATCACCGCTCGGGAAGGCTTCATGAACCCGGTAGCCTACGCTGCCGTCACAGATCCGGCGCCGGTGCCGCGTCGCGCGGTGGTGGACATAGCTAACTGCAACGTCTGTCACAAGGCGCTTGGCAGCGTGATCGGCGTATCCTTACACGGACAGTCACGCCGCAATACAGAGACCTGCATCATGTGCCACAACGCCAACTTCAACGACAATCCAACTGCGGCGGTACGGGGATCCCCTGAATCGCTCCACTTCAAGTACATGGTCCATAGCATTCACATGGGAGATGACCGGGCTGTGGCGACTCAGTTTGGCAGCAGGAACCAGGTAGGAACTGAGGACATACGGTTCCCGGGCATCATCAACGAGTGCCAGAACTGCCATAAGCAGGGCACCAACCTGTTGCCGCTGCCCAAAGGCTTGCTGCCCACGACGGTCACGCAGAATAACGTAGTGGTCAAGGTCATGCAGCCCGCGGCGGCGGCGTGTCTGGCCTGCCATGCCGGCCCGGATGCGGCGGCACACGCGGATACCCAGACCAGCGCCACCAAGGGAGAAGCGTGCGCTACCTGCCACGGCGTCGGCAGGGAGTTTGACGTGGTCAAAGTCCACCAATAGGCGGTATGCTAAGTCTCTGAAAAGAGGGGCCATCACCACTGGACGGAAATGGTGTTCGCAATGAGCCGAAGAAGATCCCGATCAGCAAAGCGAACACCAGGACCGCAGCGGGGATGGCCCCTCTTTTGGGCCGGTGCGCTGGCAATGGCGGGCGTTGCCCTGGCCCTCGGAGGCATAGTCTGGTGGTTTGCCGGACGGGAGCCGTCAGGCGGCGGTCAGCAGCAGCTAACCGCGCAGCAGGCCCTGTCCGTGCTGCAAGACATAGACCTGGCCAAACTGGAGGCCGAAGCGGCGGCCAACCCAAACGATCCTGCCATGGTGTTCAACTTGGGTATGGCGTACATGGACCGCCAGCGCTGGGGTGATGCTCTTGAAGTGCTTAGCCGCTACCGCAACATGGACCCTGCCAACATCACAGCCCAGATTGAATACGGCATTGCCAGCATGAACGTGGGCATCTACGGACCGGCGGAGGAGACGTTCCTTGCGGTGCTGGTCAAGGACCCGGACAACGTCCAGGTACACTACAGCCTGGGTTTCCTCTATGCCAACGCGCCCTTGCCGTCGCCGACGTTAGCCAGGCAGCATTGGGAAGCGGTAGTCCGCCTGTCGCCCGACTCCCGGTTTGCCGCCGATGCACGGGTGCGCCTGCAAAGCCTTCCCCAGTAACCGCGTCCCTACGTCGGGATAAGACGGCTTTCGCCATGCTTCAAGGGATAGGCTGATTTCTGAGACACGCTCTATGTGTTCGCTTGCCCCAGGATGGGAAGGTGGGCTAAGAGCGCATCCCGCAACAAACACGACGCGGCCCTTATCGCGTCGCGTCGCCTTCTTGAGCGCTGGCAGACGTGCGCAACACGCCACCGCGCAGCGCGCCGTTCGCCGCCGGCGAATCCTCATTCCGGGCAGCAGATGGCAGCTCTGGTTCGCCGATGGAAGGGCCGAAGCCGGGGCTGCCCAGCGGCGGGAATTGGATGCCCGTCTCTTCAAGGAAAGGCACGAGGGCGCGGTGAATGACGGCGGGCCAGGTGTACCGGGCGGCGGTGCGCCGCGCTGCCTGGCGCATGTGGGCTGAAGCCTCCCGGTTCTGGTGCAAGCTCGCGGCGTTGTAGGCCACTTCTCGTGCGTCGTTGGTCTGGATAGAGATGGCGTCGTAGCCGGGCGTCGCGTAGTCTTCCCCCGTGCTTCCCACAAAAGCGATGCCCCCCGATGCCATGGTCTCCAACCCCACTAGGCCGAAAGGCTCCAGTCCGCTATTGGCCAGCATTGCGTCCACCGAGCGATACAGGGCCTTGCGCTGCGGCAGCGATAGGAAGCTGCGTATGTCCACCACGTCCGCTTCCATCGCCGGGGCAAGGGCGTCGGCGAACTCCTGCGGCTCTTGGCCCTGCCATTGGACCTCCGCCAGGGTCAACCCAAGCTGGCGAATGCGGGCCACCACCTCGTACTTGTGCGATTCCAGGCCACCCCGGGCAAGCAAGATGGGGTGAAAGCCCTGGGCCTTCAGGTCCGCCACGGCCTGGACCACCATGAGCCAGCGCTTGTCCGGGTCAAAACGCGCTACTTTGGCCAGACTGAGCCGCCCGCGCAGCAACCGCGTGAAGGCGGCGTAGTCCTTGTTGCTTACCGGCGTCTGCCACTGGTCGGAGATGCCGTTGGGCATGACCCGGGCGTCTACCCCGTAGCTCCACATGATGTGTTTCATGTAGCGGCTGACGGTGGTGACGGCTGCTGCGGATTTCAGCGCGTCCCAGTTGATGCGCCAGAAGGAAAAGGTGTTGTTGGCGTTCCAAAGCAGCCGCACCCGCTCGTGCCAGCCGTGGCGCGTGATGATGTGCCGCAACGCCGTCATGGTCGCGGCCGTGTGCCACTCCTCGCCCATGATGACGACGCTGCCGCCGCCGGACAGCTTGGGCGCTAGGATGTGTTGCTCCAGCCATGCGGGCAGCGAGCGTTCCCAGTCCCACAGCTTGCCCTCTTCCCCATCGTACACGCCGGATAAGTGATGGCGGCTGATCCATTGGCACCATCGGCGCAGGTGCAGTTTGCCGCCTGCGGCCGTTTCGTGCCCAGGCAGATTCGGGTCGCCGATGAAAAACAGGTGCGTCTCAAAGCCCATGTCCGCCAGGGTGCGCGACAACTCGGTGATGCGGCTGCCCAGACCCCCGGCATGAGAATAGCCGTCCGGCCCTTCAAAGCTTAACAGAACAAAGGTAACGTCGTTCATTTATGCCTTTTGCGTGTGCTTACTAGGGTCATTATAGCGCATGGCATAGGTGGAAACCCGTTGCGGTTTTGTTTGCTATGGGATGCCGTACCGCCCCGTGAACGGGGCGGTGGCGTCAACCCCCGTTGCCGACGGCGTCGGTTCACTTCCCAAGTCTTAGTATGAAAGTCAGCGCTCCGCCGTAGGTTAAGACGTGGTTAAGGCTTTGTAACGGTTGTGTTGCAAAGTTGTCGGCGAAAGGGGGCTATGCCTTCGGGGCCGTGGGGTAAGATCGGAGTCATTCACCCTCGCAACGCCCGTGGAAGAAGGGTCATGTAGGGGCGCGGTTTTCGCGCCCACGTCTATGTGCCGCCAGGAAGCCATATCCTGAAGGGTGCAGTAATCCACCCATGACCGTGCAAGGCCCCCAAGGGCATGAACTAGTACACCCCATTGACATCTCTTCTCACCTTTGCAATCCTTTAAGCGCTAGACTGACTGGTCTGTTTCATCATGAGCAAACCACCAACAACGGACACCACCACCTACGACCGCATCCTGGATGCGGCAACAGACGTAATCGCCCAGCAGGGCTACTCCGGCGCGGGCGTCCAGGAGATCATTGAGCGGGCAGGGGCCTCCAAGGGCAGCTTTTATTTCCACTTCCCCAGCAAAGAGAAGATGGTGGAGTCCCTGGTTCAGCGCATGAGCGACAAGCTGGTCGCCAGGGTCCAGGAGGCTATGGAAGGCCAGCCCACGCCGCTGCACCGCGTCGCCGCAAGCATTGATGCGCTCATGACGGCCTTTGCCCGGCAACAGAAAGTGGCCCAGGTGCTGCTGCTCAACGTCATTGGGCACGGCAAGGCCACGGACAAACGCTTTCTGCCCATCCGCGAACGTTTCTCAGCCCTTATTCAGCAAGAGTTGGACGCCGCCGTGGCCAGTGGTCAAATACCCCCGCAGGATACTGCGCTTGTGGCCCAAATGTGGGTGGGTGCTATCCACGAGGTTATTCTTCGCTGGCTGCTGACGGGCCAACCCAGCTCCCTCGCCAGCGTCACGCCCCAGTTGCAGACGACGCTCCTTCAGAGCATCGGCGCGCGATTATTCGGTACCCAACGGCGGCGACACAAGGGTCAAGATGCCAGCGACGCTCCCGCGGCATCAACGCTGACCCAACTACGAAGCAAGCGATGACCACTCAAGCCACTGCCTTCACCCTACAGCGTCTTGCGCCTCTTTTGGCGGTTGCGAAGGAACGCGCCGCCCTTTCCGGCACGTCGGTGATGGCGAGCCTTGCCCAGCCCTTGGACTGGACGCCTTCTCCCTTGCAGACCTTTGCCGCCGGCATGGGGCGCGAGGCCCAGCGCCGGTTCTGGGCCCGCCCCTCAGACGACTTCTGGATGGTAGGCCTGGGCCAGGCATGGGTTCCTCCGTCGTTCGCCATGCAACGGGCGTGGCGGGCATTGCAGGCCGAGGCCGTCGTGGAGGCCCCTGCTCGTCAGGGCGTCGGCCCCGTGTTGCTTTCGGGCCTTCCCTTTGACGCCGAAGCTTCGCCTGACCCCGCCTGGCGTAACTTCGGCGCGTCTGCTGTGTTGTTGCCGCGTCTGCTCTTTACCTGGCAAGGCAAGCAGTGCTGGCTGACGGTCAACGTCCTAGTAGGCCGCAGGACTGATGCGGAACACGAAACCGCCAAGATCGCAATGGCTGTTGAAGAGCTATCCCAGGGGACCTACGTCTCCCTTCGCCAGCCGCCAAGCAAGATGTTAGCAGAGACGAGTCCGGCTGACTGGCAGGTGCGTATGGAAGCGGCGCTGGCCGCCGTGAGGAGCGGCAAGGTGTCCAAGGTTGTCCTCGCCCGCCGTAAGACCCTGTATGCCCCTGTGCCGTTCTCCGTTGAGGCCGCACTGGACTCCCTGACCAACGCCTATCCTGGCTGCGCCGTCTTTGCCCTGGACCAGGGCCACGCCTGCTTCCTTGGCGCCTCACCGGAGTCCCTGGTGCGCCTGGAACACGGCCAGGTGCGCCTGCGCTGCATGGCCGGGACGGTGGTCAGGGGCGCTACCCCCCAGGATGACGAAAGCCTCGCTTGCCAGCTCCTTGCCAGCGAGAAGGACCGCCGGGAGCACGCCGCCGTGGTGCTGCAGGTGGCGGAGGGCTTGCAGTGCCTATGCGATGGCCTCGTCTGGGACGAGCAGCCTCAGGTGGTACGGTTGAAGACGCTCCAGCACCTGGCGACGGCCTTTCAGGGACACGCTCGGGAGGGAAAGGACATCCTGGACATGGCGGCGGCGTTGCACCCGACCCCTGCGGTGGGTGGCACGCCCAAAGCCGCGGCGATATCTTTGGTGCGCAAACTGGAAGGCGACCGGGGATGGTACGCCGGCCCCGTGGGCTGGCTGGACGCCCAGGGCGATGGCGAGTTCTGGGTGGGCATTCGCTCCGCCCTGGTGCGCGGCAATCAGGCGACGCTGTATGCCGGCGCTGGCATCGTGGCAGGTTCCCAATCGGAGCAGGAGTACCAGGAAACCGAATGGAAGTTCCAGCCAATGTTCAAAGCGCTGTCGCCAGGCGACTGAACGAAAGTAGGGGCGTTGTTCCAAAAGTCAGGAAGAGCCTGCCCTGAGTCCCGATGCAATCAGTCCCACACAGAGACAATCAAAGTCCATTTCTCCTATGACCACACTATTTGAGAACCGTAACTATGCCTTCGCCGGGGTCTTTGTGGACGAACTGGCCCGCTGTGGCCTGCGCCACGTCTGCATCTGCCCCGGCTCCCGTTCAACGCCCCTGGCGCTTAGCTTCGGCAGGCACGCCGGCATCAAGGTGTGGATGCACCTGGACGAGCGCTCCGCCTCCTTCTTCGCCCTGGGCATGGCGCGTGCCCTGGGGGAGCCTGTTGCCCTAGTCTGCTCCTCGGGCACGGCCACCGCCAACTTCCACCCCGCCGTCGCCGAGGCCCACAACGACGCTGTGCCCCTGCTGGTGCTGACCGCTGACCGTCCACCGGAAGCAGTGGCCTGGGGTGCGCTCCAGACCATGGAGCAGGACGGCATGTACGGCAAGCACGCCAAGTGGTCGTTGACCTTGCCGCCGCCCGAGGCGACGCCCGTGTTGCTGGCCTATGTGCGTTCCGCCGCCGCCCGCGCTTGGGCCACGGCCTCGCAACAGCCTGCCGGCCCGGTACACGTTAACTTCCCCTTCCGCGAGCCGCTGGAACCGGCGGCCGTCCCATCCGACTTCACCAAGGACGCTACGGCGCTTGCAAACCCGGCAGTGCAGGGTAGGGAAGGCCGGATGCCCTTTCTCCAGACCGGTTCAGAGGCGCGCCGTCCTTCCAGGGAAGTGGTGCAACGGCTGGCTCAGACGCTGGGCCAGACCGAACGAGGCGTCATCGTGTGCGGCCCGCAGCAGGATCAGGGCCTTGCCGAGGCCGTCGTACCGCTGGCCCAACACTTGGGCTATCCTATTGTCGCCGACGTGCTGTCCCAAGTGCGCTGCGGCCCCCACGACCGCAGCTTGGTCGTGGACGCCTACGACGCCTTCATCCACGACGCCGGGGTTGCCGCTTCCCTGGCCCCGGATGTCGTTGTGCGCTTCGGCGCTGTACCCGTGTCCAAACCCTTCACCCAGTACCTGGAGCGCTACCCTTCGGCCCAGCATATTCTTGTGGACGACGGTCCCGGCTGGCGCGACCCCTCCTTCCTTACGGCGGAGGTCGTCCAGGCGGATGCCGCGGGCTTCTGCCGTGACCTCACCGACGCCCTGGACGTGGAGCGCCCGGACAGCCCCTGGCTACGGCGCTGGCTGTCCTTCAATAGCTTGGCGGCGCAGTCCCAGGCCCGTCAGGTCAGCGCTCTTGCCCCCCTCTTTGAAGGACGCGCCTTCTCTGAGCTAGCCTCCCTGCTGCCTGGAGACGCCATCGTTTTCGCTGGCAACAGCATGCCCGTGCGCGACCTGGATACCTTCTTCCCCGCTTCATCCAAAAACGTCCATTTCTTTGCCAACCGGGGCGTCAGCGGCATAGACGGCGTGGTGTCCTCGGCCCTGGGCGTCGCCGCTGCCACTCGCCGGCGTGTGACGCTGGTCATCGGCGACATCTCCTTCTACCACGACATGAACGGCCTGCTGGCGGCGAAGGCCCACGGCCTGGACGCCACCATCATTGTACTGAACAACGATGGCGGCGGCATCTTCTCGTTCCTGCCCCAAGCTATCATGCCCCAGACCGTTTCCGCCGGTCTCTTTGAGACCTTCTTCGGCACGCCCCACGGCCTGACTTTCAAGCCTGCCGCCGATCTGTATGGCCTGGACTATGCCGGCGTCTCGGATTGGCCGGCCTTCCGATCCGCCGTCTCCCAGAGCTATGGACGGAAAGGGACAAGCATCATTGAAGTGGCCTGCGGCGACCGCACCACCAACGTTGACCTGCACCGGCAGGTGTGGCAGGGGGTATCCGCTGACCTGGCAAGGGTGAAGGGTTAGATGACACGCTATGCCATGAAAGCCCTGAACGGGGCGCACCTGAACCTTGAAGAGTGGGGAAACGCCTCCGCTCCTCCGGTACTTGCGTTGCACGGTTTTACCGGCTGCGCCGCCTCCTGGCGCTTCCTGGGCGATGCCTTCGGTGGCCGCTACCGGTTACTTGCCGTGGATGTGCTGGGACACGGTGGCTCGGATTCACCACGAGATCCGCGCCTCTACATCATGCAGCGCACCATCCAGGCGCTGGAGGAATTGCTGGACTGCTTGGACATAGAGCGTGTTCACTGGCTTGGTTATTCTATGGGGGGGCGCATCGCCCTGAGCGCTGCCGTTGCCTTGCCGGGCCGCACCGCCAGCCTGATGCTGGAGAGCGCCTCGCCGGGTCTGCCTACTGCCCGGGAGCGTTTGGCGCGAGTGCAGGATGACATGACCCTGGCCGGCCGAATTGACGCTGAGGGCATTGAGCGATTCGTTGACTACTGGCAGTCTCTGCCGCTGTGGGCCAGCCAGGCGCGCCTGGCACCAGAGGTGTGCGACAGGCTGCGGGCACAGCGGCTGGACAACGACCCGGTTGGGCTGGCCAATAGCCTGCGCGGCGTGGGCACCGGCGCCCAGCCTGCCCTGCACGACAGGCTGGGCGAATTGCGCGTCCCTACGCTGTTCATGGCGGGCGAAGACGATGCTCGCTATGCCGCCATTGCCCAAGAGATGCACAGGGCCGTCTCGGGTAGCCAGGCGCACATCCTGAAAGAGGCGGGCCACTGCGCCCATCTGGAGCAGCCAGCCGCTTTCATTGCCATAGTGGACGCTTTCCTGCGTGACGCCGCAGGTCCTGCACAGGCGGCTACACCCCGGCAGGCAAGCCAAGGCCGCCCGTGATGTCTATGGCGTACCGCCGGAGCTGCGCCTTGTCCACCCGCACCCCCAGGCCGGGGCCGAGCGGCGTGTGCAACGTACCCTTCACGGGCAGCAGAGGCTGTTCCAGCAAGTCGCTGGCGTACAGGAGGCCCGTGCCCAGGCCGTGGGCAAAGGGATGGGAGGACAGCGCCGACGCTATGTGGGCCGACGCCGCCAGCCCGACGCCGGACTCCAGGGACGACGTGACTACCGAAGGCTTCCCCGCAAGAAGGGCGGCCTGCGCAGCCTCCATTGATGCCGCAAGGCCGCCCAACCGAGCCGCCTTGAGGATGAACAGGTCTGCGGCTTGCGCCCGCAGGATGCGGCCAACGTCCTGTGGCGAGGTCATGGCCTCGTCTGCGGCCACCGGCACACCCGTCTCTCGCCGCACCTGGGCCATGCCCGCCAGGTCTTGGGCCGCCACCGGCTGCTCCGCGTACTCCAACCCGAACTGCGCCAGACGGCGAAGGGCTGCTACTCCCTGGGGCGCAGTCCAAGCCTGGTTGGGGTCTATGCGCAGCTTGGCCCCTGGGCCGGCGGCCTGCCGGACCGCCGACACGAGGGCAACGTCCCTCTGGATGTCCGGCTGGCCCACCTTGAGCTTCAACGTACCGAAACCGTCGGTCACTGCTTGCGCCGCTTCCTCCGAAGCCTGTGCCGGGTCGTCAGAGGCGATGACGGCGTTGACGACCAGGTCCCGGGGTGTGCCCCCCAGCAGTTCGGCTACGCTCTTGCCCTGGGCCTTGCCCACCAGGTCAAAGCGCGCCGTTTCCAGCCCGAAGGCCAAGGCAGGTAGCCCATTCAGCGCCGAAAGCTCCGTGAGCGGGTCCCTTTCGGCGAAACCCAAGGCCAGGGCAAAGTGCACGCCGATGATTTGCGGGCCCAGGTCTTCCAGCAGCCGCGCTAGCTGCATCACCTGCCTTGCGTCGCCGGGACCCACGGGCGAGGCGTCGCCAATGCCGATCAGCCCGTCGTCGCTGCGCAGGAACACCAGCAGTCCGTACTTCGCCGTTGCCCGTCCCTGGCTGGTCACATACTCCGTCTTGAAGGGGAGCGCATATCCCTGCCACGCCACGCCAACGATCCTCATCGCTCCCAGCTCCTCTCGGCGCTTGGGGGCGTTGCTCCAAAAGTCCTCTGCTGTCTTGCCCCCTGGCCCCCTCGCCTTCGGCGGAGGAAGCATTGTATCTTCCCGATTCCATCGGGACAGACCCCCGGCGGGAACTCACGTTCCCTGCACCTTCCTGACTTTTGGAACAACGCTGCGTTTGGGGAAACCCTCTTTTGCCACAAAGAAGTCCCCGATCTCCCCAGGGAGGCGGGCATGAGCGGGCCGTTGGAGGGCGTGCGGGTGCTGGACCTGAGCCGGATCTTGTCCGGGCCGTTCTGCACCATGCTGCTGGCGGATTTGGGCGCAGAGGTGGTGAAAGTGGAACGTCCCGGGTCGGGAGATCCCGCCCGGAGCATGATGGCAAGGGTAGGGGACGACAGCGCATTCTTCATAAGCGTCAACCGAGGCAAAAAGAGTATAACGTTGGACGTATTTACGGAAAAGGGCAGGGGCCTCTTTTTGCGGTTTCTTCCACAGTTTGACGTGCTGGTGGAGAACTTTGTGCCTGGCACGCTGGCTAAGGCGGGCCTCGGGTATGAGCAGGTCAAGGCAATCAACACAAGGCTGGTCTACGCCTCCATTTCTGGTTTCGGACAGGATGGCCCCTACGCACAGAGGCCCGCCCTGGACATTATCGTCCAGGCTATGAGCGGCTTGATGAGCGTCACCGGCGAGCATGGCGGGCCCCCGCTGCGCCCCGGCGCTTCTCTGGGCGATAGCATCCCCGGGACCTTTGCCGCTGTGGGTATCCTGGCAGCGCTGCACCAACGGGAGCGCACCGGCCAGGGGCAGCATCTGGACATCGCCATGCTGGACACGCTGGTGACCATGATGGAGAACAGCTTCTCCCGCTATTTTGCCACTGGCCAGACGCCGGAAGCCATCGGCTCCCGCCATCCGGGGGCCGCGCCCTTCCAGGCCTTCCGCGCCAGCGACGACTGGTTCGTTGTAGCCATCCTCAGCGACGACGCGGGCCTTTGGCGGCGATTCTGCCAGGCCGTTGGCCTACCGCATCTCTCTGACGACCTGCGCTTCCAGGACAACCGGGGCCGGGTGCAGCATGTGGACGCTTTGGAGCAGCTCTTGCAAGAAGTCTTTGGGAAAGCAACAAAAAACCACTGGCTGGAAGCCCTAACTCAAGCCGGCGTTCCTTGCGGGCCGGTAAATACCATTGCAGAGGTGGCTCAGGACCCCCAGGTGCAGCACCGGGGCATGTTGGCGGCCATCCCTCATCCCGCAGCAGGCGCCTGGCTGGTGGCAAATACACCCTTCAAGTTCAGCGATGCACAGGCCGGAGCGCACGGCCCGTCGCCCGCCCTGGGCCAACATACCGATGAGGTGCTGCAAGGTATGCTGGGCCTTGCTCCCGACGCCATTGGCCGCCTGCGAGAGAATGGCGTAGTATAGCGCAAGGCTTTCACTTGGCAAACGTATTGGATCTGCCTCAGTCCTCTCCCTAAAGAGGGGAACAAGTTTGGGGCGACTAAGGAGCTTTATGACAGCGCAGTATCAAGACATCCTGTATAGCAAACAAGACCACGTGGCGGTGGTCACTATCAACAGGCCTCAGGTGCTCAATGCCTTCCGTCCGCGCACCATTGACGACATGCGCGCCGCCTTCCAGGATGCCTGGGACGACGAGGACATCGGTGTCGTGGTGCTGACCGGGGCCAAAGGCAACTTCTGCGTCGGCGGCGACGTGAAGGAGCGCGGCGAAGGCGGCTACAACGACGAAAGCGGCGCGCCCCGGTTGCAAGTCACCCACCTGCACCGCCTTATCCGTGAGATACCGAAGCCCGTCATCGCTATGGTGGACGGCTATGCCATCGGCGGCGGCCACGTGCTGCACGTGCTGTGCGACTTGACCATCGCCTCGGACAGGGCCGTTTTCGGACAGATCGGGCCGAAGTTCGGCAGTTTTGACGCCGGGTTCGGCGCGATCTATTTGGCCCGCATCGTCGGCGAGAAGAAGGCGAGGGAGATATGGTACTTGTGCCGCCGGTACTCGGCTAAGGAAGCCCTGGATATGGGTCTGGTGAACAAGGTGGTGCCTCAGGACCAGCTTGAGGCCGAGGTCATGGACTGGTGCAAAGACCTGTTGCAGCGTGGGCCAACGGCCTTGCGATTTCTCAAGTACGCCTTCAACGCCGATACGGACCACGTGTACGGCATCCAGAACCTGGCCCACGGGGCCACGGCGTTCTACTACACCTCGGAAGAGGGCAAAGAGGGAACGAAGGCCTTCCTGGAAAAGCGCGAGCCGGACTTCTCTCGTTTCCGCAAAACGCCATGGTAAGCAAGCGCCCCGCCAAGCCCCGGCAAACGCGACGGACGGGTCGCCAGGCGCGATCCCAGCAAGCCCACGCTGCCTCCTCACAGCCGCCTTCATCTGCACGTAGCGCGTCGCTGCCGCCGCTGGAGTCGTCTTCACGCGATGCCGCCTTCTACGTGCGGGCTTGGCTCGTTGCGGCGCGGCCCGTCACATTGACGGCAGCGGTGACGCCGGTGCTCGTCGGCACGGCGCTGGCGGCGCGACAGGGACCAGTGGACTGGCTCCTCTTTGCTCTGGCCTTTCTGGGGTCTGTGCTCATACAGGTGGGCACCAACCTCGCGGATGAGTACACCGACCACCGGAGCAGCGGTGGGCAGACCAAGTACCCTGCGCCCCATAAGGTCATCGCCCGGGGCCTGCTTTCGGAGAGCGCGGTATTGAAAGGCTTGCTCGTGAGCTTCGGCCTGAGTAGCATAATGGGACTCTACATCGTCGCGCAGGTGGGCTGGCCTATTCTGGTGGTCGGACTCCTGAGCACCTTGGCGGGCTACCTGCACAGCAGCGGCCCGTTTCCTTTAGGCCATCACCTGCTTGGCGAGCTGACCGTCTTCTGCTTCATGGGGCCGCTTATCGTCATGTCGGCCTACTTCGTGCAGACGCAAGAGGTCACGTGGGCTGTCTTCTGGGCGTCGGCGACGGTCGGCCTGTGGGTAACAGCCATCCTCCAGGCCAATAACCTGCGCGACAGAGAAGATGACAAGGCTGAAGGCAAACAAACCTTTGCCACGCTGCTCAGTCTTGGCGCTGGACGTTGGATCTACGCCTGGCTCCTGTACCTGGGGTACGCCGTGTTGGTGGTGGATGCTATGGCAGGCGTTGTGCCTTGGTTTGCGCTGGCAGCCCTCGTGGTCATGCCACGGGCGTTTAAGCTGGTGGGCCAGTTGGCGAGGGCCAACGCCCGCCCTGCATTCAACGCTATCCTTGTGGGCACCGCCGGGTTCCACATGCAAGCCGGGGTGCTCATGGCCCTGGGTATTGCCGTGGACACCGTGCTGCGACAGCGTGGGATTGCGGTGTAGCGCTTCCGCCCTCTTCATCAAACCCGGTACTGTTTGCTTTGGCGTGTTATTCAGTGCCCCCCGACTAAAGTGGGAGGTTAACCCAAGCTAAACCTGGCACTTTAGTGCCGGGGCAAAAGACTACCCCAGCCAAAGCAAACGGAACCCAACACCTCGTTTATTTGCGAACTATCAGCGGATTTGATACCTTGTCTGCAAGGGGTATAATAGTTGCCAGCAGCAGGAGTGACTTGCCGTAGCCCCTTACAGCAATCTGACGAAAAGCCGGACAGTGGACAGGACAAGTGCAATGCAAATCGGCGCGTTTGAGATTAATGACCCGGTGCCGGAACTTCGGAAGCCCCACGTGGTGGCATCGTTGCGTCCCTGGGTGGACGCCGGAAGCGTAGGGTCTTTGGCCCTGTCAAGGCTGGAGCGCCAGCTTCAGGCCCAAGATTTAGGCCAGTTGGCTACGCCCGGCCGCTACTTTGACTTCACACGCTATCGCCCCATGACCTACTACGTGGACGGCCAGCGTCGCATGTCCATTCCCAACACCATTCTGCGCTATGCCCCAAGCGGCAGAGACTTTGACTTTGTCTTTCTCCACATGCTGGAGCCTCATGCCTTTGCTGAGGAGTACATAGAGTCCATTGTGGAGGTATTCAAGTATTTCAAAGTGCGACGGTATTGTCGCATGGGCGGCATGTACGACGCCGTTCCCCACACTCGTCCCCTGCTAGTCATGGCGACTTTGGACGGAGAGCCGATCAAAGGCATCCGCGGCGTGCTGCCACGCCAACGGCAGCAGTACCAGGGGCCTACCTCTATCATGAACCTGGTGGGTGATAAGTCCACGGAGCTAGCTGTGGAGAACATGAGCCTGATGGTGCGGCTGCCTCAGTATGTGCAGCTTGAGGAGGACCGCAGTGGCTCCGCACGGTTGCTCAGCGTCATGTGCGATGTTTACGATGGCCTCCCGCCGGACCTCGGCGTCAGCCAGCGGGGTATCCGCCAGTACGAGCGCGTGTCTGCAGAAGTGGAGCGCAACCCCGGCGTGGCCGCTCTTGTCCAGAAGCTGGAGCAGGACTACGACGCCCGTATGGAGGCCATTTCCCAAGATGAGCCGCAGATTAGCTCGGAGCAGATGACGGGGCCTACCGCGTCTCTAGCGCCTTCCATTGAAGAGTTCTTGCGGTCCATTGGCGGCGGCCCTAGCCAGGCGGCGGGCGCCGAGCCGGAGGGCGACGAGCGGGAAGATTCCTAAGCACTACCCTGTATGCCCTGCAGGGGCATCCCGACCACTCGGGGTGCCCCTATGTCGTTTCGTGGGCGGTTGTGCAATGGGGAAGGGATAGGCGCAAATGCCTTATGTTCCCCAGGAAAATCGGTCCCATGCTTTCTCTATACCAACATTGATTCAGGAGTAGCCGTGACACTGCCTAAGAAACTGCTGATGCTCGGCTCCGGCGAATTGGGCAAGGAGTTCGTCATCAGCGTGAAACGGCTGGGGTGCTACGTCGTCGCCTGCGATAGCTACGACGACGCGCCTGCGCAGCAGGTGGCCGACGAGCGAGAGGTGTTCAACATGTTGGACGGCGACGCCCTGCGCGCCGCTATCCGCAAGCACCAGCCCGATATCATTGTGCCGGAGATAGAAGCCATACGCACCGAGGCGCTATGGGAGTTTGAGCAGCAAGGTATTCAGGTCACGCCCTCGGCCCGCGCCGTCAACTACACCATGAACAGGGATCGCATACGCGACCTGGTGGTCAACGAGCTTGGGGTGCAGACAGCCCGCTTTGCCTATGCGGAATCGGAAGCCGAGTGCAGGGTTGTGGCAGACAAACTGGGGTATCCCGTGGTCATGAAGCCGGTGATGAGCAGCTCCGGCAAGGGGCAGAGCGTCGTGCCTGCCGCCGGAGACATCGGCAAGGCATGGCGTTACGCCAACGAAGGTATGCGTGGCGACCGCCCCCGGGTCATCATTGAAGAGTTCATCCCTTTTGACTACGAGATCACGTTGCTGACCGTGCGCCAGAAGGCCGGCCCTACCCTGTTTTGCCATCCGGTGGGCCACCGGCAGGAGCGCGGCGACTATCAGGAGTCCTGGCAGCCGCAACCCATGTCTGCCGCCATGCTGGCCGAGGCGCAGCGCATCGCCAAGCTGGTCACGGACAACCTGGGGGGCGCGGGCATCTTCGGCGTGGAGTTCTTCGTGACCAAAGACCGGGTGATCTTCTCGGAGCTATCGCCCCGGCCTCACGACACGGGCATGGTCACGCTCATCTCCCAAAACCTCAGCGAGTTTGACCTGCACGCGCGGGCGGTGCTGGGTCTCCCCATCCCGCAGATAGAGGTGTACGGGCCTTCTGCAAGCCACGTGGTACTGGCGGACCGCTACTCCGATGTCGTCGGCTATGCCGGGGTGGAGCATGCCCTGGCGTTGCCCTCCGTGGACGTGCGCATCTTCCGCAAACCTAACACGCGCCCGCATCGCCGCATGGCCGTTTGCCTCGCCCGGGGCGACACCATTGCCGAGGCCAAGGCCCGCGCTACCCAGGCCAGCGAACTGGTGCATGTGACATACACGGCGTGACCTTTGACGGCACACCGTTCACGGCGCCTATCCGCACAGCATCGTCAACTGCAATTGCCTTGCCTTGGCAATGCGGGGCGTTGCCTCAAAAGGCAGGAGGGTGCAGGGAACAGCAGTTTGCTACAGAAGCACACCGTCTGGGTCTCAGTCTCTCCTAAACAGTCCAGGAGGTCGTGGATAGGTTCTCCACGCTTAGGGGGTAAAGTGAGCAATAAGCTTAAGCCCATAGCTCCCTGCCCAGGCAATTAGGTAGCAAGTGTCTATAAGCCTTCACGTTCCGATCATGCAACTAAGACGACTTCCCCCTTTACCATCTCTCCTACGAGATTCAAAGCCCAGTCGTTGGGCGGCAAATACCCGATTGCATAATTCCGTTCGGTGGTGGAAAGCAATCGCAAGCCAAGCAAAAGATTGCGACGAAGCCTTGGATTCGGCTCCTCCTTGAACAGTCTATGAAAGTCTTCCCCATCGCTAGCAGAACCGCCAAACGCAAGTATTTCACTTATCGATGCGCGGACTAGAGGATGTCGGCGGCGATCAGCCAACAAGATTTTCAAGCGGGACTTGAATTGGTTCAGCGCCGATGGATCGGCCTTCCGAAAGTACTGAAGAAGCCACATCTCTTGCCATTCGTATATACATGCAGGAGACTCTACGAATCCCAAGATCCGACCTGCTGTGTCTGGATCGAAACCGAGTGACAATAAGTACTTGCTCTCAGCCGATGCCAGGTGGGGAAACTTTCCCAGATTGTCTAACACGTATTGTCTTGCGGTAGGGGAAGCCCCGGCTGTTAGCCCTGAGAGAGCGAAGCCGAGGATTGAACTGCGTTTGTCCTCCTGATCGACCGCTTCGGACCAAAGTTGTTCAAATGCCCTAATATCATCTGCGGACAGTGCTGCCTCCCTCTGTAAGGTCTCAGATTCTTCGGATTCAACCATGATTTCTTCGCCCATAGAGGTTACTTCGATTTGTCTAATAATTACTTTGATCCGTTCAGTTCTCAACTGTAAGAATTGCTCTGTCAAAGGCTTCAATTGTGGGTTTAGTTTGTCTACTGTTACGACGTGCGTTTTCATGGGTTGGGCGTTCAGTCCAACCTCGCGCAGTACTGCACATGCGTCCTTGAGAATATGGTGCCCCTGACGTTCGGACGTACAGAAGATTCGGTAATCATCAACGTACCTAACGAAGCTTACTCCATTGTTGCTAAGAAACTCGTCCAGGTAAAGCAGGAAGACATTTCCTAGATAGTCGGACGGCCAAAGACCTTGCGGTATACCGTGCGAATCACCATTCGTGAATTTTCTGAGCAACGCCATTAAGCCACTTGTCACGGGACCGGGAACGCCTAATCGTTCGATAAGCTGGTGAAGTTTGTGATGGTAGATTCTTTCATAATAGCTTGCAATGTCTAGTTTCAGGCAATGCGAAAACCGTTGCAAATCACTTTCTTTGTGCTGCGCAGCAATGAACTCACCGTACGCATCAATTGGATCACGGTACATAATCTCACTCTTCGCGCCTCGTAGACGATGCCCCAGAATCTTGTCACCATACTGTGAATCGATGAAGGGTTCGACTACTGTGCTGACAGCATCGACCAGCGCCTGATAAACAACCCAGGCATCAATTTCCACATAAGAGATGGGTCTAATCAATCTGTCCTGCCTAGGAAGATTAATGACGTGTGCGGAGTCGTTAGCCCAATCCATCGAGGCATCATCCAGCAATGCATTCACGCGATCCTTGATTCGATCAGGAAAGCGTTTCAGCAATGCAGCGTCTAGGCGATTAGGAAAGGGACCGCGCAACAGGTTCTTGCCCACTCTTTTGAGAGCCAGGTCAATGTCGAGCGAATTGAAAAGGTTTGGTGCTTTCGTAGGGTTTTGCATCATTCAAAGCTCCCAAACGAGGCGACTTGTCCTTTTGAACATCCCCCATTATTATGCACCGTTGTCCTTCAGGCGCAAGCACTAGCACCCCACCATTGCGGTCTACGGCCTCTATCTCCTTTTCTTCCTGCTCCCGATGCCGCTTGCCACGCGCCTCCGCCAACATAGCCCGCTGCCTCGGTTTCAACCGCGCTTCCTCGGTGATGTGCTCTATCGTCCCCATGCAGTTATCCATCTCTTTTACCATACGCATGGCCGGTCCCACTCCGTGCGTCAGCCAGGCCACCACATCTTCCATGGTTTTCGGCGGCTTCACGTCGTACACTTCTGCTTCTCCGCCCCTCCAGTCAGGTCTGCCTATCATGCAGACATCCTCCCCCGGTTCCCATGCCCTACCAGTTCTATTTCACGGAAATCTACCACTGACCGCCAATAGGGCAAATCCCTGATTCGGATAGGCGCCGGAACATTATGCGTTCAGGCCAAAGGACTTGGCGGCGAGGCCGGCGATGTGCTGACCAATAGCCAGGGACGACGTGGCGGCGGGGGAGGGGGCGTTCAGCACGTTTATGGCGTTCTTGGTCTCCACAATGGAGAAGTCATCCAGCAGGAAGCCGGTGCGGTCTACCGCCTGTGCGCGCACGCCGGAGCCGCCGGGCAGAAGGTCTTCCTCCCTGATCTCCGGCAGCAGCTTCTGCAATGCCTTGGTGAACGCCTTCTTGCTGAAAGAGCGATAGATCTCCCCCATGCCCGTCTTCCAATACTTGCGGGCCATGCGCCAGAAGCCGGGCCAGGCAAGGCTGCCGGCGAGATCGCCTCCATTAAAGCGAAACTTCGTATAGCCCTCCCGCGCCAGGGCAAGCACCGCGTTTGGGCCTGCCTCTACGCCGCCGTGCACCAGGTGCGTGTAGTGGACGCCCAGGAACGGGAACAGCGGGTTGGGCACAGGATAGATCAGGCCTTTTACCAGGCTGTGCTTCGCAGGGGCGATGTTGTAGTACTCGCCACGGAAGGGGATGATGCGCACGTCCGGCTTCAGACCCATCATGCGAACAATGACGTCGGCGTGGAGTCCGGCGCAGTTGATCAGATGCTTGGCCTGCAGGTCGCCCTGGGTGGTCGCCAGGCCGATGGCGTCGCCGTAGGTGCGGATGCCGGTAACCCTTGCCCCAGTCATGAGGTCAGCGCCCTGCTCGCGCGCCTCGGTGATGTACGCACGGGTGACCTCTTTGTAGTCAACGATGCCGGTGCGCGGGCAGTGCAGCGCCTTCACGCCACTGGCATGAGGCTCTATCTCTTTGAGCCGCTCAAGGCCGATGAGCGACAGGCCCTCAACCCCGTTGGCGGCGCCGCGTTCGTACAGCGTTTGCAGAGCAGGTAGTTCCGATTCATTGGTCGCCACTACCACCTTGCCGATTAGGTTGTAGGCGATGCCATGTTTGTCGCAGAAGGCCCGTAGCTCCTTGCCGCCTTTCACACAAAGCGTGGCCTTGGACGAGCCGGGCCGGTAATAAAGCCCCGAATGGATGACTCCGCTGTTATGGCCTGTTTGATGGGCGGCCAACTCCTGCTCCTTCTCAACAACCACAATTTTCTGTTTTGGGTTTGCTGCGGTGAGCTTCATGGCCGTAGAAGCGCCCAGAATACCTCCGCCAATAATGGCTACGTCATAGTTCCTGCTAGTGGTCATAGCGCCTCCTGTGGCCAAGAATAGAGGGGCGAGGGACGATGGCTGGAGCCTGCCCTGCCTCGGAACTTGGAGCAACCCGCTAGTTTTGGGGCGTCTCGTAACGTTCTAGCCCCGTAGGGGCGTCCCGATGCATCGGGACGCCCCTTGTCTGTACAAGACAGCTTTCGCTATGTTGCAAGGGGTAGGACGATTTCTGAGACGGGCTTGCTGGAGCCTGTCCGCTTGCCACGGACGCCTGATTGTAGTGTACGCGGTCGCTGGGGAGCAAGGCGGGCCGCGTCCGGAGCACACGTCCAAATTGCTTGCAGCATGGCCGAAACTAGGCCCTTTAGCCCTTGCTATGGCAAGCTAACTAGCTTACGATGTGCGTTATATTGGCTATGAAAAAGGGAGGAGATGCACAAGTGGACGCCTATTGCCTGAAGTGTAGGACCAAGCGGCAAATCACCAAGCCCCAGCAGGTTAAGCTGAAGAACGGCCAAGCTGCTACCCAAGGTACCTGCCCTGTCTGCGGGACTAAGGTGTATCGCCTGGGCAAAGCATAATAATCCTTCTTCTGTAATAGCAAGAGGGGCCGCCTACGCGGCCCCTCTTGCTATTCATTTGCCTTAGTCCTGGTGTGCCCGCTTCTGTTGGGGAGGATTCTCTACTGCGTGTACAGCTTAGCCAAGCGCTGGGGTCTCAGCGCGTCACCTATATGCCGCCGGACGGCCTCAAACATCTGGATGTCCCACTCGGACACAAAGGTTACGGCGGTGCCGGGTTTGCCCATGCGCGCTGTCCTACCGATGCGATGGACGTACTCCTCCACCGTGCTGGGCATGTCGTAGTTGATAACGTGGGAGATGCCGGAGATATCCAGCCCCCGGGCTGCCAGATTCGTGGCCACCAGGAGCCGCAGACGGTTGGCCCGGAATAGCTTCATTACGGCATCGCGCTGGGCCTGGGTCATGTCGCCGTGAATGCCCTGCGCCTCATAGCCGCGCCGCTGAAGGTCGTGGACCAAGTCATCTACGCCGACCTTAGTGCGGCGGAAAATAAGAGCCTGGGTGATGCCGTTGGGATCCTCCAGCAACTCGGAGAGGGCGCGCAGTTTGTCGCGCTCGGCCACCTCGTAGTATACCTGCTCCATTTGCTCCACAGGTTTAGCTTCACCGCCAACCCGTATCCATTGCGGGTTGCGCATGTAGCGATTAGCCAGTCGCTTGATCGGCTCCGGCATGGTGGCTGAAAAGAGGAGGGTCTGCCGTGTCCGGGGCGTCTGGCGAAGAATGCGCTCAATATCCGGGGCAAAGCCGATGTCCAGCATCTGGTCGGCCTCGTCCAGCACGACGATGCAGACCTGATCCAAGCGCAGGTTGCCGCGTCCCATGTGGTCCATAAGGCGGCCTGGCGTTGCGACGACGACTTGGGTCCCTCGCTGCAGGGCATCTAGCTGAGGGCCAAAAGCTTGGCCGCCGTAAATGGCGACGGCTCGGATGCCGGTATACTGCCCAAGCCGGTTGATCTCGCCAGTGACTTGGACGGCCAGTTCCCTCGTGGGGGTGAGCACCAGGGCCTGTAGGGACTTTGATAGGGGGTCAACCCGTTCCACAATGGGAATGCCGAACGCAGCGGTCTTGCCTGTACCAGTCTGCGCTTGTCCAACTACGTCCTTGTCTTGGCGCACCAAAGGAATGACGGTGTCTTGGATGGGTGTAGGTGTGCCGTACCCCATTGCGGTGAGCGCCCGGGCAACATCTCCAGAGACTGGCAGATTGCCAAAGTTTCCAGAGGGGAGATCAACTTCGGTGTCTTGCTCCTGGTCTATGCCAACCGCCGGCGCGGTGACGCCTAGCGTAGCCTTGTGACGGCGGCTGCGGTTCCGGCGGCGATGGCGGTACTCTGGCGAGGCGGCGCCTTCAGCGGGTTCTAGGTGGGGTCTCGTTGCAGCGGGCGCTGGAACGGGGCGGGCAACAGCCGTCTCAACTTTGGAGGCAGGAACCTCGGCAACAACCGCGTGAGTAGTTGGTGGGACGACTTTGGCAGGCGCTTCAGCTTTGGAATCGGACTTGCGGAACAGAGAGGAAATGGAACGAACGAATGAAGTGAGAATGGGAGAGCCTCCTATTGACGTTGAACGTAGCTACAGTAGAACGGTGAAAACAAAACAGGCGCAGCAGAAGCGCTTGCGCCTGAACGTAGAAAGGGTGCGTGCATACCAAAAGCCTTGACGAAAAACACCATGCGTTAAGTATAGGGGGGCGAAGGATGCCCTGTCAAAGGGTGAATCTCCCGTTGCGGGTACGAGGGATTCTCACCTACGGCAAGAAGGCGGAGAATCGGTTCTGTGACCATCTTCGGGTAGGCAAAGCGCCCCAGGCAGGACTCGAACCCGCGACCCGCTGCTTAGAAGGCAGCCGCTCTATCCTCTGAGCTACTGGGGCAAGCCACAACTTGAGTGTAGCAAGGGCTGTCAGGGGGGTCAACACGTCCGAGCAATGCCAGGGAGTATGCTCTAGAAACCGGTCCGTTTGCTTTTCCGTCTTACCTGTGAACGATCGTACAAAGCACAGTCGTGAGGCTTCAAGTTTGTTGGGGCGGGATCATCGGCGACTGCGGTAAGAACCGCAACAACTGCTGTGACCTCTGTTTCCTCCGAATGGTCTGAACACCTTGCTTTCTTGGTAAGAAAGAAGAGATTACCGCAATACATCTGGTGGTCTGTTCTAGGCGTTGACTACTGAACGATAGTTACAGAATCAGCATACTAGCAAACCCAGATGTAGAGAGTATGATAGGTTCAGTATCCAAAAGGTATACGTCAGATTGAGCGGCTTGCCCGGATTCGCGCATCCGAAACAGTGAGGGCTGTAGTCTGACTCGCGTAGAAACTGCCCAAGGAGGGTTGGCATGGAACTCATGCAAAAGCGCTGGGAGCTCCTGAGCAAAGAGGTTGCCGAGCTGCTGGAGGCTCATCCGGAGCTGGACCCAAAGGTGATGCAGGGACTGCTGTTCAAGGTATGGGACTTGAACCAGCAGGAGAGAAGGAAGGAAAACCTGTGGGGCGTTTCCATCGCCAAGGTTGCCTCGCCTCAGCGAATCATGCCCGAAGAATTGGAGGAGCTTTCTCCTGAGGAACATGCACTTATCCTGGCCAGTTTCCGCGCCGTGGCCATGTCCTCGGACGAGGACGAATAGCAAGGGTTGAAGTCTTTCCGCTTGTAAGCGCTACGGGGGGGATGCCTTCCCCCGTAGCGCTTTTGTGTAGACCAAGGATCCGGGCGACCACCGCCCTGCAAAGAGCTGAGACACAACGAAGCAGGCCCCCTCTTTGGAGGGGGCCTGCTTTTAGAAACCCTTGGCTCTTAGCCTACTTGCCGTAGTCGCTGTCGCCCTTCAGGACGATGATCTTGCTATCGGCGTCTGCGTTCCAGACCATCAGGGTATCGCTGGCGGCGATGTTGGCGTCCAGATAGAACTGGATGCTGTTGCCCTGATTGTCCACGCCGGTGATGGTCAGGTCAGCGGTGGTGCCGTCAGTGTCGGCAGTCGCCGTTACCTTATCCGTGGAATGCTTCGGGTCAGACTTCACATAGTCTGGGACCAGTTTGGCGGCGAAGTCAAGGCCGCCGAAACACTGGGCCAGGGCTGCGGCCATAGTGGTGGAGCTGGTGCCGCAGACCACATCCACTGTGCCATCAGCGGGGAAGCCTGTAGGATCGGAAGCGGTAGTATTGACCTTGACCTTGATGATGCTGTCGCTATCGGTGTCTTTGACCGACTTTGTGGGCGTTGTGGAGCCGACCAACGGCAGGGCGCTGGCGTTATCTGAACTGTAGTTGCTCACGCCAGTCTCAACGTTCTTGATGTCTCCTGCCTTCCCTTCCGTGCGGGCCTTTGTTATGACGCCGGACACTGCCGGGGTAACAATTGCCGCCAGAACTCCCAAGACCGCCACAACAATCAAAATCTCCACCAGGGTGAAACCGCGTTGACCCTTAGATGTTGCCCTCATGTGGCTCCTTTCGTTTTGCCGCCCGCTCCTCTTCTGAGTGGGCCTATCGCTCGTGTCAAGGAAAACTATAGCCCTATGCGCCGTTGGGTACTATACCGAGGACGGGTGATTCCCCATGGGAAGCTATCACCCAAATGGGTGAAGCGAAGGGGCTGCCTAGGGCTTGGGGCTGGACTGCGCAGAGGAATTCGTAGGATTTGGGTACATTTGTGCAGCCCAATCTAGAAAGGTGCGTTGCAGTAGCGAGAAAGCGACCTGGGTGTTGCGCAAACAGTACAGCGGACGCGTACACGGCGGAGCTTGCAAGGCGATCTGGGTAAGCACACCCGCCTCAAGCTCATCCAGGACGGCGTATTTTGACAACATGGCAAGGCTTGTCCCAGCACGCAGGGCGCTTTTTACTGCCTCGTGGCTACCCAGAGTCATGTCCGTCCGAAGCTGCACCCCTAGCTGCTCTAGATAATGGATGCTTATCTGCGACGTGGCGGAATCCGGCTCCCGCACGATGAACCGGTGCCGGCTCAACACTGCCGGTGAGACTGCTGGGTGGTGTGCCAAAGGATGTTGTGCGCCTGCAACCAAGATCAATTCGTCGTCCATGAGCCGCTGCACCACAAACGAGGGCTGGCGCGGGTCATCGCCGACGAAGGCCAGGCTTAACTCGCGCTGCAGCAGGCGGTCGGCAATGGAGGCCGTGTTGCTCACCGCCAGGCTGAACTCAACCTGTGGGTATCGCTCTTGGAACGTCACCATCGCCTTGGGAAGCAAGTATTCCCACACCGTACTTGCGCCGATGAAGAGGTGTCCCCGCATTTCCCCCTTGATGAGGCTGACCTCAGCCTCCAAGCGCTCCATTGCTTCTGCCAGTTCGTTTGCGCGTTCCAGCAAGGCGGCGCCCTGCTCCGTCAACGCCATACGCCGTCCCACCCGTTCCAGCACCTTGAAGCCGACTTCATCTTCCAACCGCCGGATGTGAGCGGATACCGCCGGCTGGCTTATGCGGAGAAGTTTTGCCGCTTGGGAGAGGTTATGGCAGCGGGCAGCTTCCCGAAACACCAGGAGTTGTGTAATGTTAGACAGCGGCATGGTATAACGACCTATTATGTAAGTTGTGAGATAGGCGTTATTTGACATTATACATTAATCGTGATGTGATGAGTCTTAGCTACTCATCTCTCTTTTCAAAAGGGTAGACACATCAAAGGAGCGGGCGTGGCTACTTCCTCCTATAGCCGCTTTTCCAGCGAAGAGCTCATTCTACGGGATTATTTGGCCTTGGACCGCACGGTGTTGGCCAATGAACGCACGTTGCTTTCCTATGTGCGCACGGCTTTGGCATTTGCCGGAGGTGGTGTGGCCCTCATCCAGTTCGTAGAGTCTTGGATAGGGAAAGGGCTTGGCTGGGTGCTGGTGCCGGTAGGAGCGGGGACATTTCTCGTAGGGGTGATTCGCTACGTGCAGATGCGACGGCGGCTGAACAGTGTGGCGAAACCGGCGAAAGGGGACTAGCCCTGGTTTGGCGGTAGCAGGACGATGCGTCCGAACAGCTTGCGTTCCTGCATCCAGCCGATCCCAACGAGGATGTCCCGCAAGGGTAGGGTAGCGTGGACGACAGGCTTCACCTTTCCCTCCAACACCAGGCTCGCCGCCTGTTCCACGTGCCGCCGCTGCGCACCGGTAGAGCCACGAATCACGGCGTCACGGAACAGCAGCTCCGCCAGGTTCAGCTCGGCCTTGCCGCTGGAGACCTCGCCAAGAAGCACAAGCCGTCCGTACTGGGCCAGGCTGCGCACTGCCGACGCGAACACCGGCGATCCAACCGTATCCAACACCACGTCCGCCCCTTGCTCGCCGGTCATGGCCAGAACCATCTCGCTAAAATCCAGCTCGCCTCCGGTGAAGACCACGTCGTCCGCTCCAAGCTCCATCAGCGGCCCCAGCTTGCTCTCTGTGGATGACACTGCGATGACCCGCGCGCCCAGGGCCTTGACGATTTGCAGGGCGTGGACGCCCAATCCGCCGCTGGCCCCGGTGACCACAACGGTCTCGCCTTCGCGCAGTCCGGCGACATCCTGGGCGGCTTGCAGGCCGACGCCGATGGGACAAGCCAAGAGGCAGGCCTGCTCTGGCGGAAGATTGGCAGGCACGGGCACAAGGGCCGTCTCTCGGACGCTGACGTACTGGGCGAAGCCGCCGGGCGCGCCGTGCCCGATGCCCTGGCCGTTGAGGCAACGGTGCTCCAGGCCTGCAAGGCAGCGCTCGCACCGTCCGCAGGCGTTGGTGAGCAGCGGGACTACCCGCTGGCCTAGAGAGACGAGGGTGGCGGCGCTGCCCACTTTGACCACCTCGCCGCAGATCTCGTGGCCCAGGATGGCGTGGGACGGAATGCCCCGGCGCAGCACACCGGTCATGGCCAGTGTATCGTGGTGGCACAGGCCGCAGGCGAGCACCTTGAGCAGCACGTCATGCTCCCCCAGCGTTGGCTCTGGGATGTCGCGGTACGCCAGCTTCGGCGGGTTGCCGGGCGTTTCTAGCAGGAGTGCGCGCATTTCCTACCCTACCATCCCTCGTACCACCCCCGCTATCTCCGCCATGGGCACAAGCTTGCCGCGTTCCTCTTTGCGGCCCTTGACCTCTACAGCGTTCTGCTGAAGGTTGCGGGGCGAGACCACCAGGCGCACGGGCAAGCCAAGGAGGTCGGCGTCGTTGAACTTGACGCCTGCCGTTTCCTCGCGGCGGTCATCGTACAGCACCTCAAAGCCTTGCTGTGTCAGCGAGTCGTAGAGGCCGTCGGCGGCGGCGCGTACGTCGTCGCGGTCCAGGTTCAGGCCCACAAGGTGTACCTGGTACGGCGCGATGGGCGCAGGGAAGCAAATGCCCTTGTCGTCGTGGTTCTGCTCAATGGCGGCTGCCAGCAGGCGCGAGACGCCGATGCCGTAGCACCCCATGATGATGGGCTGCTGCTGGCCGGACTCGTCAACAAAGGTCGCTCCCAGGCGCTCCGAGTAGAAGGTGCCCAGCTTGAACACGTGGCCCACCTCTATGCCGCGCGTGGAGCTGAAGGGGGTGTGGCACTTGGGGCAGGGGTAGCCCTCCTTCGCGGTGGCGATGTCCGTGACCACGCTGGCCTGGAAGTCCCGAGGATAGTTGGCGTTGCGCAGGTGATAGCCCTCCCGGTTGGCCCCCACGGCGTAGTTGCCGCCGCCGGCGATGGACTGATCGGCAATGATGGGGATGTCTTTCAGGCCGACGGGCGACGCGTACCCTGCGACGAGTCCCGCCGCCTTAACCTCCTCGTCGGTGGCCAGGTGTAGGCCGTGTGCTTTGAGGGTGTTGGACAGCTTGATCTCGTTCACGTCCAGGTCGCCCCGGATGACGATGAAGAACAGCCTGCCGTCGGCGGCATAGAAGACCGCCTTCAGTGTCTTGCTTTCAGGAACGTCCAGGAAGAGGGCCACATCGGCGATGGTCTTCTTGCCGGGGGTCGCCACTTCCTGCAAGGGTAGCGGCTGCTCCTTGTCAACGTTGGGCAGGTAGAAGGCGGCGCGCTCTACGTTGGCGGCGTAGTTGCAACTCTTGCAGTAGAGAATCGTGTCCTCGCCCGCATCGGCTGGCAGGATGAACTCGTGGGAGTCCTTGCCGCCGATGGCCCCGCTGTCGGCCTCAACAGCCATGGTGGGCAGGCCGCAGCGGGTGAAGATGTTGCGGTAGGCTTTGACCATGGCCTGGTAGGAGGCGTCAAGGCCCTCCTGTGTGGCGTCAAAGGAGTAGGCGTCCTTCATGATGAACTCGCGGCCACGGAGGAGGCCAGCGCGGGGACGAGGCTCGTCGCGGAACTTGCTCTGTATCTGGTACAGGTTCAGAGGCAGGTCGCGGTAGGAGCCGACGTTGGCCTTGACCATGCTGGTGATGCACTCCTCGTGGGTGGGGGCCAGCACCATGTTGCGCTCCCGGCGGTCCTTGAGCTGGATGAGGACAGGGCCGTAGGCGTCGGCGCGGCCCGTCTGCTCCCATAGCTCACGAGGCTGGAGGGCAGGCATGAGCACCTCCTGGGCGCCGGCGGCGTCCATCTCCTTGCGGACGATCTCCTCTATCTTGCGCAGTGAGCGCCAGGCCAGGGGCATGTAGGCGTAGACGCCGGCGGCGATCTGCTGCATCATGCCGGCGCGCAGCATGAAGCGATGGCTGGCGGTCTCGGCATCGGCGGGGGCCTGGCGAAGGGTCTTGCCGAAGAGGTTGGTCATACGCATGGGTGCGGTTTCCTTGAATGTAGGGTAGGTAGGACGTATTGTAGGACATACTGACATAGGGGCATAGAGCGTAGGGCACAGGGGTTGATTGTGCTTGAATGTATTTTGCCCCGAAAGATTTTGCAAGCTGAGACGTAGCTTGGGAAGACAGGCGTTTTTGATTGAAGGGTCTGGGGAGACCAGTTCAATCAAGTGCGGCAAGGGTTTGAAGGCCGAGGAATGCTCCGGCATTGAACCTCCATTGTGTGGGTTGGGATGACTCTCGAGTGTAGGAGAGGGAGGGAGGTAAGCGGAAGGAGGCGACGGCAGGGGATGGGCACGCTGATATAGGCCTACGGAGATGGACAAAGGGGAAAGAGTTGGCGGACCGCATCCTTTTCTGGCTCACAAGCACCCTGGCCGCCACAGGCGTTGAAGCCCTGGTCGTCGGCGGCGGGCTGCTGGCCTTTGGCCTGCTGCTGTACTGCCTGGAACGCCGCACGCTGGAAGTCACCAGCCAGGCTTTTGGGGTGAAGGCGGTGGTTATTGTCACCGGCTGGATTGGGACGACGGTACACGAGTTGTCCCACGCCTTGCTGTGTGTGATCTTTCGGCACAAGATCACGGAGATCAGCCTGTTTAGCCCGGACACGGAAAGCGGCGTGCTGGGGTACGTGCGCCACGGATGGGACAAGAAGAGCCTGTACCAGAACCTGGGCTTGCTGTTCATCGGGATAGCTCCCTTGCTGGTGGGTAGCGCGTTACTGGTAGCGCTGGGCTACCTGCTGTTGCACGGCTTTGGCGGTGTTGTGGAGCGCGCTGCGTCTATGCCCCGTTTTGAAGATGCGCCCGGCTTTGGAAGCTACGCCGGCTGGCTGTGGGGCGTTACGCGGGAGACTTTGACCACGTTGTTTGTGCCGGACCAGCTTCGCCGGTGGCAGCTCTGGGTCTTCCTGTACGTATCGGTGTCCGTGTCCTGCCATCTTGCGCCCAGCCCGGCGGACCTGAAGGGGGCGTGGCTTGGCCTGGCGTTGCTGCTGGCGCTGGCGCTGCTCGCCAATGGCACGCTTGTGGCCCTGGGCCAGCATCCGCAGGACCTGCTGTTCCAGAGTGGCCGCTGGCTTGGCATTGGCGCGGGTCTGATGACGCTGGCAGTGCTGCTCAGCGGCGTCAACTTCCTGGTCTCGTGGCTTGTGTCGGCGTTGTGGTCGTGGGCGCGTGGCGAAGGCTGGATATGGCCGGTGTGAAGGGGTGGCACGACCGGCGAAGGAGGCTGTTACGATTCTCAGTCTTCCTTTGAAAGTATTCATGGCAGTAGCCACCGATGCCCTAGGGGATGAAGAGGAACCGAGTCATGTCATTCTGAGCGCGTGAACCTACGGCGAACGCTGCGAAGAATCTCCCGGCTCTGCTTTTCCAAAGGAGGACCTTCTGCAAGAGTTCCACGCTCAGCTTGCAAAGCAGCAGAGATTCCTCGCCCGATTGCATCGGTGCTCGGAATGATAAGAACGCAGGCCTGCCCCTGGTGCCCGCCGTTCCCCCGTGGCGCCTGCCCATGTCTTGCCTCTGTCGCATAGGATGGCACAGCGTGGCCTACCCTCAGGGTTGCCGTCGTGGGAATGACTGTGGAACACCCACATTCTCTTGGCAAGCGAACAGGCCCAGAGCTTAGCTCTGGGCCTGTTCGCTAATACCGGTTGATCTAGGGGCCTGGGAATCTACTCCTTTTCGCGGGGATAGGGAGGCACATAGGGATTGGAGATCTTATGCACCTTATCCACGGCGAACTCTCGCCCTGGGCCATGGCAGACCGCGCAGGACTCTCCGTTCAAGGGACTCTGCAGGTCTGTTGGGACCCTAATGAACGTCTGGAGTCTTGCATGATCCTGGGCTGGGTTGCTGTCATGGCAGGCCATACATGCCAGCCGGGACGGCTCAGTCTTCCACGTGCCGGACGTGTCGGCGCTGTGGCACTTCTGGCAGTTCCGCACGTCCTGGGGGAAGATTGACTCCGCGAAGAGGTTGGGGTTGCCAGCGTATACGTCGAAGGGACGGTTCAGGTATGCGCCGAAGTGCACGCCATGCACCCTGGCGGAGATGGGCTTAGCGCCATAGCCGGCCCAGCCATTCGTGGAAGTCCCGCCTGTCCTGGAGTATCCCTCGCCTGTGCCGGGGCGACTGTAGTCGTGGCAGGCCGTGCACCAGTCGGTGTCAAAAGGCGCGGCATGGATGGGGCCTGCATCCAGGTGCCAAATGGTATTGCCGTGACACTCCGTGCAGTTAGTGGCCACTTTCTTAGAGGGTGTGGCGGTGCCGACCTGGAAGGTGATCAGGCCGTTGGCGGTCTTGGCCACGTCGGTGAACTTGCCTGCAATTGGCAGCGTGTACATATGGACCATATACGTGCCAGCCTTCAGGCCTGCCACGTCGTCCAACTGATAGGTGATGCTGGCTGCCGTGCGTTTGATGGCCGGGTCTGTCGTGGCCCGCAGGTTGTTGGCAACGGTGCTGAGGGTCCCGATTACCACATAGGGCTCCATGGTGGTGCCTACGGTCTTGCCTACTACAACACCGTGCTCCGTGATATTCAGCCCAACCGGCTTCCATCCCATGATGGTTGTGACCGCGCTATTGTAGATCTCTATCTTTGATCCTTCGCCCACGAGCTTGCTCGCGATATTCACGGTGCCGGCGGTGGCGTTGGCCGTTACGGTGGCATCGGTCAGACTGGCACCAAGCCAAGCGGCGACCTGCGCCGGTGTTTGCGTGCCTGCCGGAGCTGCCAGCACCTGCACGGCGCCCGGATTGACCGCAATCTTGAAGGTGTCTCCAGCGGCGAAGACCCATCCGGAGGTGGAGGTTATGGTGTTGGTGGCCGACGCCCTAGACTCGGAGATGCCGATCCTGGCAGCCCGGGTGAGCACCGGCACCGGCTCTTCGCGCGGGCCGTAGACGTAGAAGTTGGCCGCAGAGAAGTTGACGGTGTCCACCTTGGTGTGGTCAATGGGGTTGCCTTTGGAGTCCTTGATAACGATGGTTACCAGAGGCTTCTCGCCGGCGACATAGAACTTGCCGTTGGACGGCGGCGTCATGGTCAGCACCACCGTGTCCACTGGTTGGATGACCTTATGGGATATTGAAATGGGCTTGGTGGTCTGGCCAGCGGTATCGCTGGCGGTGTGGCAGGTGGAGCACTTGGTCTCGTCTGGCTGGGGGTCGCCCTTGTGCGCCACGTAATCCTTGGGCATGTCTTTCACTTCGCCGTACCAGGTATCATCATGGCAGGTGCTGCATGCCAGCTTGGACGGCTGGGTCTTCCACTTGTCGTCCACATGGCAGGCGGTGCAGGTCTTCACGTTGGCGGGGAAGATGACGCCGGCGTAGTCCCTGAAGATGCCGGTGGTGGGGTCTGTGTTGATGGGATTCGCCAGATGCTCGCCCATGTGGACGCCATGCACCCGCTTCACAATGGCATCGGGTATTCGCGTACCTGCCAGTGTATAAGCGGCATACCCCTCGTTGTTATGGCAGCTCTTGCAGGTGCGCACGGGGAAGGCATCTATGGAGGGGCTACCGTAGGGACTTCTTGCCGAAACATCGGTGTGGGCCAGGTAAATCTGGCCGCTCTGCGCGCCTTTGTGGCAGGCGGCGCATTTCTCTGTTTCAACGGCCTGCTTTTCAACGGTGGCCGTCCCTAGCTGGAAGTCAACCAGGACGAAGATCTGGTTAACGGGCGGGTCGCCCTTCTTGACGGCGCGCAAAGAAGCGGTGTAGGTCCCAGCTTCCTCGTTGCTGACGGCCTGAAGGGCATAGGTCAAGACGTTTCCGCTGACCTTGATATTCGTGTCGGTGGTAGCTAAGAGGTTGATGTAGTGATGAGGCGTCTTGGTGCGATCCGCAGTTGCGTTGAGCATCTTAACGGCGGTGACCGTCTTGTTCGTCGCTTGCGGGCCGTACATATACAGGCTAAGGGTGGCGAAATCACTCACGTCAATAGGCGCGCCGAACTTGTCCTTCAGCGTCACCGTAACCGTAGCTTTCTCGCCGGCCACCAGGTGCGTCCCGTTGGCGGGTTTGGAGAGGCTCATGGTCACGTTCATGCCGGTGTCAAAGCCTGGTGCGTAGGGCCCTTGAGCGCCGGCAGGGCCGGTATCGCCCTTAGCGCCTGGAGCGCCGGCGGGGCCTTGCGATCCGGCAGGGCCGGCATCGCCCTTAGCGCCTTGGGGTCCGATCAACCCCTGGGGGCCTGCGGCGCCGGTTGCGCCGGTATCGCCCTTAACGCCCGCGGGACCGGTCTCCCCGGGCTGGCCCGTGCATGACAACAAAAAGATAAGGATGAGAAGGAGGGAAAGGGGGAGCATCAGGGGTATAACGCGTCGGAACCACATTGCGCGGGACATGCATACCTCCTCGCAGAAGAGCAACAAGCCCGAATCGGACTAGCCGCCGTTATTGATTACGGAGGTTTGTGCAATCTGTCACAACCCTTTGTCACATTAACATAGATTAGTAAACGTCTACAAGGTGCGCCGTCACCAAACTTTTCGTCGGTGTCGTCACGAAAACCTGCGGGGCTTCCCCGTCGCGTTAATGAGTATTGTGCCATCCTTCAATCTGTATCAATTGTCATAACAAGTAAGGATGGCGTTTTCTCTATGGGTCCGCTTCTGTGGATAGCCGAGGCACGTAACCCACATAGGAAATGCATTGTTGGTGCGCTGTCACCATCCAGGTCAAATGAGACGCTGGAGTAGTGCGGAGCGGGTCTTCGCGGAGCCTGAAGGCTAGTCCCTTATCGCGGCCCTTAGAGCTTTTTCCTCAGTCTGTAGAGGTCAAAGGCAAAGGACCCCAGGAGGAACGCAAGCCAGAAGAGGAAAACATAAGCAAAGAGTTCGCGCCAAAGACTGCCGACGCCTGCCAGCACCGAACGGTTGTCAAACCAGGTGGCAAGGAAGCTGAAGAAGGCGGCGGGAGTGAATATGAGGGAGATAATGGACTCGGCGCGCAGGCTTGGATTGCGGAATACGGGAAAGAAGAAAGCGAAACCAAAAGCGATGGATAGCAGCAAAGAGGTGATGGCCAAGAGCAGGTAGATGTCCGGCGGCAGGCTCAGCGATAGAAAAGGAATGCCGTTGGGCATACGCTCCACGCTGAAGAAAGGCCGTCCGCTATTGCCAGTGCTGAAGGAGCGTAGGAAGAGGAAGGCAAAGGCAAAATAGCCTATGCCCTGGTTGGAGAGATACCGTTTGGTCACGCGATGGTGCTCTCGTTTGGGCTAGGTTTCTAGTATCCCATAGTCGCTTGCTTTTGATGCCAGAAACCCAGGACTGAAGTCCTGGATTTCTTGGCCTCTTCCGGCAATGCTAGTGCAAATACTTGCCGTACCACGCCCAGATGCGCTTCCAGCCGTCCACGGCCGCCGCTTGCCGGTAGCCGACGCTGTCCGGGTTGAAGAAGCCGTGGGGTGTGTTTGGGTAGGCGTGGAACTCATAGGTCTTGCCCAGCCGCTTCAGTTCGCCCTCTACCGTCGCGGCTTCCTGGGGTGATGGGCTGGTGTCCTCAAGCCCGTGGAGGTACAGCACCGGGCACGCCAGGCCACTTGCCATGTCAATGGGCGCTACCGGCGTCTTCGGCGTCAGCCGTTCCGCTGGGGTGACGATGCCGCCTCCGTAGCATACCACCGCCGCCTGGAACTCCTTGATCTTGCACGCCGCCAGGAATGTCTGCCGCCCCCCGGCGCAGTAGCCGATGACCCCGGTTTTGCCGTTGCTGTAGGGCAGGGCGTGCAGGTAGTCCACCGCCCCCTGGACATCGCCGACGCACCGCTCGTCCGGGACGCCGCCCGCGGCGCGCACCGCTGCCGCCGCGTCTTCCGGGCTGGTCACCTTGCTGGCGATTTTCTCCCGGTAGTGCAGGTTGGGGCTGATGGCAACGTAGCCGTAGTAGGCGAACTTACGGCTGATCTCTTTCACAGCGTCCACCCAGCCCGGCATTTGGTGGATAACCACAACGGTGGGGTAGGGGCCCGCCCCCAGGGGCCGGGCCAGGTACGCCTCTACTGTGTCGCCGTTGTGCCCGCGTATATGGACCGTCTCGGCCAGCAACCCTTCGTAGACCATGTGTCGCCTCCCGCAGCAACTCTCGGTTGTGGGCAGGGTACGGCCTGCGTGAGAGGGTGTCAATGGGGATTGGTCTCACGAGAGGGATCGCATGGAGGCAAGCGCGCGCTTGAATGGAGTTCGCTACAGATGTAGGATGCAACGAGCAGGGGTTTGCCAGACGAAGCCCTGCGAAGCGCTCGTTCCACGGTTCGCTCGGCTCAGCAAGCCAACTCGCTTGCACTCACGCGGAACGGCGAGAGAAAGGACGTCCCATGTCGTTGATCGTGACCATAGAGCGCACCGTCATTCCCGGATCCCAGCGGGAGCTGACCACTTTTCTCCGGGAGCTGCTTGCCGAGGCAATAAAAGAGTCCGACATGCAGTCCGCCGAGACAGTGGTTGACATTCGGAACCCCACTACGTTCCTGACCATCACCCGCTGGTCGTCCATTGCCGCCTGGGAGAAGTGGGAGAAGAACCCAGACCGTCTTAGGACGCTGCGGCAAGTCAATCGCTTGCTACAGGGGGCCCCGATCTTTCGCTATTGGAACGAGAACGCGGACGCTCCGCCAGCTGCTGGATAGTACGCAGCCGTGCCGTCCGCACTACGTTCTAGACAACACCTGATAGTTCCTTTACCTTTGCTGCGATGTCAGGGGCAGTGACCAGCGCCTCGCCGACGAGGATGGCGTTGACGCCGGCGCGGGCCATGCGAAGCACGTCTTCATGGCTGTTGATGCCGCTTTCCGCCACGAACACCTTGCCCCGTGGGGCCAGGGGACGCAGCCGCTCCGCCAACGTCATGTCCATTTGAAACGTCTTCAGGTCGCGGTGGTTCACGCCGATGATCTCCGCCCCTGCGTCCAACGCCGACCGCATCTCGGCCTCGGAATGGACCTCCACCAGGGCTTGGAGCCAATAGGAGCGGGCCGCGGCCAGCAGCTCCTTCAAAAGGGATGGCTGGAGCATGGCGACGATGAGGAGGATGGCATCAGCGCCGTAGGCCCGGGCTTCTGTCACCTGGTACGGGTCGTAGAGGAAGTCCTTGCGCAGCACCGGCAGGCCGTCCTGGGCCACCGCCGCCTTCACGTCCGCCATGTCTTTGAGGCTGCCCCTGAAGTGGTCTGCCTCGGTCAGCACGGAGATGGCTGCCGCGCCGTTCCGGGCGTAGATACGCGCCAGGGCTGCGGCGTCCAGGTCCGCCTTCAGCACGCCGCGAGAAGGCGACGCGCGCTTGACCTCCGCGATGAGCCGGACGCCCGGCCCCATAAGGCAGCCCGCCAGGTTCAGGGGCACAGCCATGCCCTTGATGCGGGTCTCCAGGGCGGACAGCGTCTCCTCTGCCTTGCGGCGGGCCACTTCCACGCGCTTCTTTTCCAGGATTTGGTCAAGGATAGTGCCTGTGATCATGTGTACTTACTTGCGAGCTTCTATTTCAGCCCTGGTCTTAGGCGCTTTGGACTGGGCCTTCGCCTTGTTGACGATAGCTGTCAAGGAATCCACGAGAAAATCCCTGGCGTCCAATATCTCCAGTTGGACAGGTTTCCCATCCTTAGAGACGTGCACAATGAACTGCCCGGCTTCTTCGGCGTGATCAACTGGCTTGTTGGAGAATTCCACAAGGAGGATATCCACATCAGGGCTGTAGGTGATCTTAGCCATATCTTCGTGTCCCTCCGAGGTACAGGGTGACTACTACAAGACCCTGAGGGGTTACTTCGCACACAACCCGCATGACATGGTCATGCGAAATGCGCCTCTGATAGATAACCCTTCCGCTTCGGCCTGCTTCAACCTTTTCAGGAGCATTAATAGTGGCTTCTACAAAGGCTAGGTCTACTTGGAATCCACCTGCTTGAACGGAAGCCAGTTTCAGTAAGGCATGTTCGGAGAACCGTATCGGGCAGGCGATTCCATGAGTTAGCTCAGTCCCTGGCTCACCCTTGCCACCGTATCCAGCTTCTCTGCGGCGGCCCCGCCGGTGATGGTGCGGCGCGCGATGCTTACGCCCTCCCGCAGGGTGGCCGCCTTGTCGCCCATCATGAGCGCCGCCGCCGCGTTGAGCAGCACCACGTCCATTGCGGGCCCCGACTGGCCCTGAAGGATGGCGCGCAGGATTTCTGCGTTGCGCTCCACGGTGCCGCCCTTGATGTCGTCGGTGTTGGCGCGAGGCAGGCCCGCCTCCTCCGGCGTCACGGTGTAGGAGCGCACCATCTTGTCTCGCAGGTCCCACACCCGCGTCGGCGCGCTGATGGACAGCTCGTCCACGCCGTCGGTGCCGTAGACCACCATGGCCCGCTCTGTGCCCAGGCGGCCAAGGGCCTCCGCCATCTTCTCTCCAACCATCGGGTCTGAGACGCCCAGCACTTGGGCGCGAGCACCGGCGGGGTTGGTCAGCGGCCCCAGGATGTTGAAGATGGTGCGGATGCCGATCTCCCGTCGCGGGACGGCGGCGTGGCGCATGGCGGGATGGAAGACCTGGGCGAACATGAAGCCGAAGCCCGTCTGCTCCAGGCAGCGCTGCACGCCCTCCGGGCTGAGGGTGATCTTGACGCCGATGGCCTCCAGGACATCGGCGCTGCCGGGGCCGCCGGACGCGGAGCGGTTGCCGTGCTTGGCGATGCGCACACCCGCCGCCGCGGCGACGATGGCGGAGGCAGTGGAGACGTTGATGGTCCCGCGACCGTCGCCGCCGGTGCCGCAGGTGTCCACCAGCAGGCCGTCGGTCTGGACGTGCAGCGACTTCTGCCGCATGGTGCGGGCCATGCCGGTGATCTCGTCGGCGCTCTCGCCCTTCATGCGCAGGGCGGTGATGAAGGCGGCGATCTGGGCGGGCGACGCTTCGCCCTCCATGATCTCGCCCATGACCTGGGCGGCGACTTCCTGCGTCAGGTGGTTGCCGACAACCAGCGCGGCAATGGCTTCACGGATCATGAGACTACCCCTTCAGGCGACTTGTTGCTAATTGAGTTCTCAAATAGAGGTCAAGTTAATAGGTGTGTAAATGCGTCAGGCAGCGACCTCATTCCGAGCGGATTGCGTGGGAGGTTGTCCGTCTTCACAAGGTTTTTGAAAAACCGTTACTTCACCGCTATCTGACGTGCCTACCCTGGCAGCGTGGGCACAGCACCCCTTTGCTGCCGTGGCAGTTCCAACACGGCGACTTAGTGGGTCTATAGACGAAGCCGTTCCCGTGGCAGAGTTCGCAAAAACGATTCCCTGGCTTGCCGGAGCAGAGCCAACAATCCTTCTTCTCGGGCGTATCGCTCCCGGTCCATCCGCTGCCCCCACAAGTCGGGCAGATAATGGCCCCTGTGTCCATACACTGGATACACTGCACTGCCATGCGGCTCCTCCTCCGGATCGGCTGCTTCTCTCAGCTTCTTGGTGCGGTCGGTCCAGCAATGTCGCTTGTTTTGATGGCGTACCATGCCGTGACGATCACCAACGCTATGGTCAACAGTAGTTGTCCAAACTGAATTCCATAAGCCTTGTCGACGAGTCCTATTAACATTGAAATGTAAACTAATCCAAATGCACTCGTGACGGCAATAAGGGCAAGTAATAGGGACTGTAGGACTTTCTTCTTCGCCATAGCTGATTATCTGGTCAGCTTAACGTTCCTCTTTGGTCAGGCCCTGGCCGTTGGCCCCTGGCACTTCGGGGCAGTAGGCAATCCACCACTTGCCGTCGCGTTCAATGATAGCGGTGAATTCGTTGCGCATGGCTACCACATCCCTCTGTACACGTCTTTCCTATTGCCAACCCTGAATACGAGTACTGTCCTTGACTCGTCGTCAATCTCATATAGGACCCTGTATTCACCGCTGTCCACACGATACGAGCGTCCGTGTCCCTTCAGCAGCTTCACATCCTGAGGACGTGGATTCTCCCCCAGGGCTACTATCTTCGCCAAGACTTGCCTGTGAAAACGGGGGGCAAGGCGGTCAAGTTCCCTCTCGGCGGCCCTATTGAGCCTTACGGAGTAAGTCACTTTCGCCTATCTCCGCCAGGTATTTTTCAAGGGGGCGGCTGGGTTCATTCCGCACTTCCTCAATGGCGGCCAAGTCTTCCAAGTCTTCCTGCTTGTGCACCCAATCCAGCAATGCCTCGTTGACCACCTCTTTTAATGTCACCCCTTTCTCGGCGGCGAGCTGCTTCACTGCGTCATACAGTCTTGGATTGCTGATATCCACGGTGATCCGGCAGGTTTTGGTTTGCATGGGGAACCTCCTGCCGCTATTATAGCGGCTTCTCTTCCAGCCTGGCTTCTTCTATTTCGTCAATCATACTGGCAGCCTCAGCATCGGCGTACTCAAAGTCCTTCTCAACTTGCTCAATGTCTGCGAGATAAAGAGGGTCTCGGCTTGCCATTTCCAGGGATTGTACCCATTCTTCCTTGGTTGGTTGCCTTGGTGTCATACCCCTACCCCTCCAGGAAGTTCCGCAGCAGGTCCTTGCCGCATTGGGTCAGGATGGCCTCCGGGTGGAACTGGACGCCTTCTATGGGCAGCGTCTTGTGGCGCACGCCCATGATGACGCCGCTGTCGGACCAGGCGGAGACCTCCAGCACCGGCGGCACGGTGGACGGCACAATCGCCAGGCTGTGGTAGCGGATGGCCTCCAGCGGGTTGGGCAGGCCCTTGAACACGCCCTTGCCGTCGTGGGTGACCTTGCTGGTCTTGCCGTGCATGATCTCGCCGGCGTAGGCCACCGTCGCGCCAAAGACATCGCCGATGCACTGGTGGCCGAGGCACACGCCCAGAATGGGGATGCGCCCGCCGAAGTGTCGTATGACGTCGTTGGAGATGCCAGCCTCTTTTGGCGTACACGGCCCCGGCGAGATGACGATCTTCTCCGGCGACATGCCCTGGATGTCCTCCAGGCCGATCTTGTCGTTCCGCGCCACCTCTACCTCGGCCCCCAGCTCGCTGAGGTACTGGTAGAGGTTGTAGGTGAAGCTGTCGTAGTTGTCTATGAGGAGGATCATACCTAACCCCCTAGCCCCCTTCCCTCAAGGGAAGGGGGAATAGTAGATGCTGAGGAAGCCCCAACGGGAGACCGAGGTTTGCTTCGGCTAGGCCAACTCGCCTTTGCTGAGGCGGACGAGGTGTTCAAGCGCCAGGAGGTAGCCGTGCCAGCCGAGGCCGGAGATGAGGCCGCGGGCAACCTCTGCGGTGACGGAGCGGCGGCGGAACTCCTCGCGGGCGTGGATGTTAGACAGGTGTACCTCTACGATGGGCGTACTCAGGTCAGCCAGGGCGTCGCGCAGGGCGAGGCTGTAGTGGGTGAAGGCGCCCGGGTTGATGATGACGCCCTGTGCCGTCGGCCCGTGCTGTTGCAGATGGTCTATGAGCGCGCCTTCGTAGTTGGACTGGAAGAAGGCTACTTCAACGCCAAGCTGGGCGGCGCGCTCACGGATGCGATCCTCTATCTGGGCAAGGGTCATGCGCCCGTACTGGGTAGGATCGCGGCGGCCAAGTGCGTTGAGATTGGGACCGTTGATGACAATGTAGGTCATGACCATCCCCCCTAGCCCCCTTCCTGAACGGAAGGGGGAAAGATATGTCTGAGGGACACCCTCAGACTCCCGGCAAAGGGGCAAACCCCTCTGCACTCCCTTTTCACGCAGCTTCTCAGGGCTTGCTCTTGCCGGAGGCCCTTGGGTGGGCTGCCAGGTAGACCTTGCGGGCCTGGGCCTGGCTGACATGGGTGTACACCTGGGTGGTGGTTGGACTGGCGTGGCCCAACAGATCCTGGACGATGCGCAGGTCTGCGCCACCGTCCAACAGGTGGGTGGCGAAGGAGTGACGCAGGGTGTGGGTATGGACGTCGGAAGGCAGGTTCGCGCGCAAGGCGTACCGCTTGACGACGGACTCCACGCTGCGGCGGCTGAGGCGGCCTCCGTAGCGGTTGAGGAAGACGGCCAAGCCGGACTGCCGTGACTGGAGCTTTGGGCGTCCGTCGTCCAGGTAGCGCTGCAACGCCTCCACGCTCGGGCGGCCCATAGGCACGCTGCGCTCCTTGTTGCCCTTGCCGACGACGCGGACGGTGCGGGAGGCCACGTCCATGTCGCCGATGTCAAGGGCGGCGATCTCGGCGAGGCGCAGGCCGGAGCCGTACAGCAGCTCCAGCAGGGCGGCGTCGCGCAAGGCGTAGGCGGGGTCGCGCTCCTCGGTTGCCGGCGCGGCGGGCTGCTCCATCAGGTCTTTAGCCTCTTGCTTGTACAGCACTTGAGGCAAGCGTTTGGCCTGCTTGGGGATGAGGTCGCGCATGGCGGTGGATCCCCGGTTCCACAGGGGCGACGCCGGGGCTTGCCCCTGGGCGACGAGGTAGCGGAAGTAGGAGCGCAGGCTGGCCAGGTGCCGGGCGACGCTGGCGCGAGCGTGGCCTTTGGTCTCGTTAGCCTTGCCCGGGTTGGTGACGCGAATGCTCATGAGCCAGGCGACGTAGCTGAGGAGCAGGCGGCGGTACTCGGCGGAGACGGCCAGGGGGCCACGGCGCGTGAGGAAGGCGTTGAGCCTGGCGACGGCGTCATCTCCGCCCAGACGCTCCCGCTCCAGGAACTGGAAGAAGGGGGCAAGGTCGGCGACGTAGTTGCGCACGGTGGCCGGGGACAGGTTGCGCTGCCCCAGCAGGTGCGTGCGATAGGGGGTGAGAAGGGTGTCTGTATGAGTTTCCATATTGGCTCTACGCGGAGGTATCCAGCACGTGTTGCAGCAACGGTGGCAAACCAGGTAAATCATCCTGAATCGTGTCCCAGACTACCCAGTAGTCAACTCTGTCGTACTCGTGGGTGAGTACATTGCGCATGTCACGCATTCCGTCCCATGGAACAGCGGAGTACAATTCTTGCACAGAATCAGGGATGTGCCGCGTTGCCTCGCCAATGACTATGAAGTTGTGAAGGACTGCTTGCATTGTCCTGGAATCGGCGCAGAATTGTTCAAAAGTCATTCCGCTGGTGTACTGGCGTATTGGTTCAATCGCCTCCAGAATATGATGGATGCGGAATACCCATGCAGCTGTACCTTCAAAAGACATCTACGGCTTCCCCGTAGATTCGCTCGCGCAATTCCTTTATGACCGCTCGCCTTACGACGAGATCAACCTTCGCGTCCAAGAGTTTTTCAAGGTAGCGGTTCAGACGGGCAAAACCGAAAAGCGTAACGCCTCGCTCAAGCTCCACCATGATGTCCACGTCGCTATCCGGGCGCGCCTCGCCGCGCACCACCGAGCCGAAGAGGGCCAAGGAACGTACGCCCAACCCCTTCAGCTCCTCTGCGTGGGACTGAAGCAGCTTGATAACGTCGTCCCGCCGGAGTGTCTTGGTGATTGTACTAGTGTCTGCTTGCATGGCTGCCCTCATTCGGAGGCTACCACCATTATGTCACACCTCGGCATCCACGGTGGCGGCGTCGCCTTCGGCCTGGGCTTCCGGGGCCGGTTCGGCCAGGGGCTGAAGGATGCCGCAGGCGGTGCATTTGGCCGAATCCCTCCCGCTTGCGACCATGAGGCTGCCGCACTCCGGGCAGGGGGCCGCCAGGGGGCGCTGGTTGAGGGCGTAGGTACAGGTTGGGTACTTGGAGCAGCCATAGAAGGTGCGCCCCCGGCCCTTGCGCTCCATGAGCACGCCCTCCTTGCACTGGGGACAGGTAATGCCGGTGGTCTTCTTCTGCAAAGACTTCTTGCCACGGCACTCGGGAAACCCGGAACAGGCCAGGAAGCGCCCAAAGCGGCTGGTCTTGATGACCATAGGTTTGCTGCACAGCTCGCACACCTCGGTGGAAGGCTCCTCCACCTTCACCCGGGGCATGGCCTCGGTAGCTTCGCCCAGGGCTTTCTGGAAGGGGGCGTAGAACTCGCGCAGCACGGGGACCCACTCCTTTTCACCCTGGGCGATCTCGTCCAGTTCCTCTTCCATGGAGGCGGTGAAGCTCGCGTCCATCACGCTGGGGAAGTAGCTGATGAGTTGGCGGGCGACGACTTTGCCTAGCTCCGTGGGCTTGAAGCGGCCTTGCTCTTTGCTGACGTACTGCCGATCCTGGATGACGGACAGGATGGGGGCGTAGGTGCTGGGCCTGCCGATGCCGTCTTCCTCCAGGGCGCGCACCAGGGTGGCGTCGTTGTAGCGCGGCGGCGGCTGGGTGAAGTGCTGCTCCGGCGTGAGGCCCATGCAGTCCTGTGGATCGCCTTTTTCCAGTGTGGGCAGCGCCTTGTCCTGGTCTTCGTCGTCAGTGGAATCGTCGCGGTCCTCCAGGTACAGCGTCCGAAAGCCCGGAAACTTCAGCACCGAGCCGGAGGCGCGGAAGAGGTAGGCCTTGCCCTGGGTGTTTGGCCCTTGGGCATGGATTTCCACGCGGGTGGAGTCCATGACGGCGTCGTTCATCTGGGACGCCACCATGCGCTTCCAGACCAGCTCGTACAAACGGAACTGGTCCGAGTTCAGGTGGCGGCGAATGGCCTCCGGCTCCCGTTCCACGGAGGTGGGGCGGATAGCTTCGTGGGCCTCCTGGGCGTTCTTGGATTTGCGAACGTACTGACGAGGCGACTTGGGCGTGTAGGCAGCGCCGTACTTCTTGCGCACGTAGGCCAAGGTCTCGGTCAAGGCTTGGGCAGACACAGTGGTGGAATCCGTGCGCATGTAGGTGATAAGACCCACGGAGTCGGCGCCGATGGCAAGGCCCTCGTAGAGCTGCTGGGCGATCTGCATGGTCTTGCGGGCGGGGAAGCGGAGTTTGCGCCACGCCTCTTGCTGCAAGGTGCTGGTGATGAACGGCGCCGCGGGGCGGGCGTGTACCTCGCGCTTTTCCACGCCGGCGATGGTGTAGACAGCTTTGTCCAAGGCTCGCAGGGTCGTCTCGGAGGACTGCTGGTCGGGCAGCTCCAGGCCATTCTTATCGCCGACTAACCCGGCCAGCTTGGCAGTGTACTTCGTTTGTTTTTCGTTGTTGCGCGGCTTTTGCTGCTGGAGGAGCGCTTCTATGGACCAATACTCTTGGGCCTTGAACCGGTCTATTTCTTCCTCGCGTTCCACGATGAGGCGCAGGGCGATGGACTGGACACGCCCAGCGGAGAGGCCCATCTTCCTGCCGCCGCTGATCTTCTTCCAGAGCAGCGGGCTAAGCTCGTAGCCAACCAGCCGGTCAAGGATACGACGGGCCTGCTGGGCATTCACCAGCTTCATGTCAATGTCGCGTGGGTGCAGGAAGGCCTCTTGGATGGCGCTCTCGGTAATCTCATGGAAGACGACGCGCTGGGGGTGCTTGCGCTTCCAACCGGCGGCCTCCACCAGGTGCCAGGAGATCGCCTCGCCTTCCCGGTCAGGGTCGGTGGCAAGGTAGATGTTCTCGGCGTCTTTGGAGGCGCTGCGCATCTCGGTCAGCACCTTCTTCTTCCCTTCTACGACTTCGTAGGCAGGGGCGAAGTTATCTTCCACGTCAACACCCATCTGTCCGCCGGGCAAGTCGCGGACGTGGCCCATGGAGGCGATGACTTCATAGTTCGGGCCAAGGAAGCGCCCAATGGTGCGCGCCTTAGCCGGGGATTCAACGACAACCAGGTTTTTGGCCATAACTTAGGGGATTCCTCCGTAAGAAGCCGTGGTCTCTCGCAGGCGGACGTAATTCATGTTGCCCACCTGTTTGACCAGGCCCTTGATTTCCATAAGAGCTAGGGTAGCGCTTACCGCAGACATCGGCAACCCAGTGGCGCGCGTCACGTCGTCCACGTGGGTTGGGTCATAGGCGAGTTTGGACAGGATTGCGGACTCGGTAGGGTCGGCGGGCGCGACCAGGGCTGCCGGCATGGGGAGTGGGAGCTGGTGTTCTGCGACATCGGCCAGGTTTAGCTCCTCAAGCACGTCCTTGTAGGACATGACCAGCTTAGCGCCTTGCTGGATAAGAAGGTTAGTGGCAAGGCTATTTGGCGAGAAGATGCTGCCAGGGACGCAGAAGACCTCCCGATCTTGTTCCAGTGCGTGGCGCACCGTCCAGATAGCGCCGCTCCCTTCCGGGGCTTCTATCACCAGTGTGCCCAAGGACATGCCGCTCATGATGCGGTTGCGGCGCGGGAAGTTTTGGGCATCGGGCCGGACGCCCAGGGGGTACTCTGAGACCAGAGCGCCGTGGCTAGCCACCTCTGCGGCCAGGGCGCGGTGCTCCGGCGGGTAGAGGTGGTCCAGGCCGTGGCCCAAGATGGCGATGGTCCGTCCGCCGGCATCCAGGGCGGTCTTGTGGGCGATGGCGTCCACGCCCCGGGCCAGGCCGCTGACAACGGTGACGCCGCGCTGGGCCAAGTCGCGGGTGAGATAGGCCGCTGCCTCCCGTCCGTAGGCGCTTACGCGGCGAGTGCCAACTACGGCGATGGAGCGTTCGTCCTCCGGCAGCAATTCACCCTTCACGAAGAGCAACGGCGGCAGATCGTAGATTTGCTTGAGGAGGCGGGGATAGTCGTCATCGTCCCAGGTGATAACCCTGATGCCCGCCACTTGGAGGCGTTGCAACTCCGCATCGGGGTCTATCCTGTTCCTCACGGCGGTGATGGCCGCGACTACGCGCGCGTCCAGACCGGCGTCGTGCAGGGCTTCCGAGGGCGCGCCCCAGGCCCGCTCCAGGTCGCCAAAGGCTTTGAGCAGCAGCTCAAAGCGAGCGCGGCCAACGGCGGGGGCCATGCGAAAGGCGACCCAGTATTTGAGATGCGGGGACTGCACGTGGTACGGCTCTCAGGGCAAGACGTGCCCTAAGACTAGGGGAAAAGGGGGTTGCGGCGCAAGTAGGGAAGTGGAAAATAGGGAAGGAGTGGCGGAGAGAGTGGGATTCGAACCCACGGTACCCTTGCGGGTACACACGCTTTCCAGGCGTGCCCGTTCAACCGCTCTGGCATCTCTCCACGATGAGCGTAGGAATTATTCTCTCACAAAAGTCAGCTACAGGAAAGCGCCTGATGTTCATGGGGCGGTTTGCGTAGCTGGGGTAGTCTTTTGTCCTGGCACTAAAGTGCCAGGTTTAGCTTGGTAACCCCCGACTTTAGTCGGGGGCACTGAATAACACGCCAAAGCAAACAGAACCATGCGCTGCGGGATGTTGCCAGATTCAAGGCGCTATCGTTTCCGGGCCAACGACCCAGCGCCGGAGAAACAGCGCGAGAGCCAGCCTCCACAAAGTCAGAAACACAGTCTGGAAGCTCAGGGCCACGAGGATGAAGGAAAGGATAAGCGGGCGGTCGTACCACCAGCTCCGCAGGAGGATGGCGATGCTGAAAGATAGCAAGTAGACAGGCAGGACTCTTTGCCAGAGCTGCCCCAGGCTGGAGAGTGTGCGGAGACGATGCGCTCCAAGCCAGGGCGATAGGATGAACCAGGCGACGGCGAAGGGCGCGAGGGTCTTGAGCAACGATAGTATGCTCAACGAGATGTTGTGGTCGGAGCGGCCGGCGAGGGCGAACAGGAAGAAGACCGCGAAGTCGCCAAGGGCGGCCACGACTTGGGGCCACTGCGGGAGGAGACTGCGCGAACGGGCGCTGGGGGAAGAAGGGGTTGTGGGTTTGTTCGTCATGTCAAAAAGCTGGCGGAGAGAGTGGGATTCGAACCCACGGTACCCTCGCGAGTACACCGCATTTCGAGAGCGGCGCCTTAAACCACTCGGCCATCTCTCCGCGTAGGGCGCACTAGGCACGCTCCTAATCTTGCTTCAGTGTGCACGTAGTGTCAAGTTGACGGCGATGCAGTGTAAGACTATCATTCCCCTATGCTTCTTCGCTTCTCCAGTCGTGAGCTACAGGCCCGTGGGGAAGAAGATGAACGACTTGCGGCTCGTGAATGGGGTCTTGAGGCGGGCCGCCAGTACATTCGCCGCATGATCTTGCTGGAAGATACCCCAAACTTCTCGCTCCTGTTTTCGGTCCGGTCACCGCGGCTCCATAAGCTGAGCGGTGTGGAGGAAGACATTTACGCATTGACCATTCACGGGCGATGGCGGCTGATTCTCAGGAAGGTCAACGAGAATGAGGTAATCATCCTGGAGGTAAGCAATCACTATGGCGACTAGCGCACCCACAGGTTTCAGGACTGATTTCCCGTATCCCCCTGGGGAGCTCCTGAAAGAGGAACTGGAGGAAAGGGGCATGACCCAGGTTACCCTTGCCAGGGCCATGGGTAGGCCGCTGCAGAGTATCAATGCAATCATTCGCGGGAAGAAAGTCATTACGGCGGACACCGCCATTCAACTGGAAAGGGTTCTCGGCATTAGCGCAGAGATGTGGCTGAACCTGGAGACGCGCTACCAATTGACCTTGGCTCGCCGCCGTCAAGAGCACAAGGAGTTAGCGCCATGACACGCGTGTCAAGTTGGGCAGCGGTGATTCTGGCAGCCGGGCAGGGAAGGCGGATGCAGTCCGCTTTGCCGAAGGTGTTGCACAACGTGTGCGGCAAGGAGATGGTGCGGCACGTGATGGAGGCTGTACGGGGCGCCCAAGGCGGGCCTACGGTGCTGGTGACTGCCCCTGACGCAGATGCAGTGCGGCAATGCCTGGGGGATGAGGCGCTGTACGCAACCCAGCAGCATCCCCTGGGCACAGGCCACGCCCTCATGCAGGCGGAAGCTGCACTCAAGGGCAAGGCTACGCACGTGCTGGTGCTGTACGGCGACACGCCTTTGATCCAGCCGGCAACGCTTAAGCGGCTGATGGCCCAGCACGAGGACTCCGGCGCGGTAATGACGCTGCTCACGTCCAACCTTGTGCCCCCTGCGGGCTTGGGCCGTGTCGTACGGGACATTGCCGGCGAGGTGGTGCGCATCGTAGAGGAGGTGGAGGCCGACGATCTACAACGAACGATCCGGGAGATCAACGGCGGCATGTACGGCTTCCGGTCGGAATGGCTGTGGCCCGCCTTGCGCCGCCTTGTGCCTTCGCGCTCGGGCGAGTACTACCTTACGGACCTGGTGTCCATGTCGTCCCACGAAGGGCGCTCGGTGAGCGCTGTGACCTCGGATGATGAGATGGAGATCTTTGGGGTCAACACGCGGTTGCAGCTTGCCCAGGCAGAAAAGGCCATGCGCGAACGCATACTGACGCGCTGGATGCTGGCAGGGGTGACGATCACTGACCCACTCTCCACGTACATAGATGCGGAGGTAGTCATTGGGCAGGACACTACCATCCTGCCGAACACAACGCTGGCCGGGCGCACGGTCATCGGCCAGCGCTGCGCTATTGGCCCCAATAGCATGGTGTACGACTCTATCGTCGGAGACGAATGCAAGGTGGTGGCCTCCATGCTGGAAGAAGCGAAGTTGGAATCTCACGTAGACGTAGGCCCGTTCAGCCACCTGAGGCCGGGGGCTGTCATTGAGCGTGAGGTACATATTGGGAACTTTGCCGAGGTCAAAAACAGCCGTTTGGGGACGGGGACCAAGATGGGGCACTTCAGCTACATGGGCGACGCGACGGTGGGCAAGAACGTCAACATCGCCGCGGGGACCATTACGTGCAACTTTGACGGTGTGAATAAGAACCCCACGGAGATAGGCGACGACGCCTTCATCGGGTGCGACACCATGCTGGTAGCGCCGGTTAAGATAGGGGAACGCGCGGTCACTGGCGCAGGCTCTGTGGTGAACAGGGATGTCCCGGCGGACAGCTTAGCGGTGGGCGTGCCGGCGCGCATTCGCCATCGTAAGGCGCAGGTCAACGGGAGTTCCTGAAAGGTCCCGAGTTACTCGGACAAAAAGAGAAGAAGGACGGCTTGCCGTCCTTCTTCTCTTTTTGCGGGTCTCGCTGAAAGCAGGCTACTTTGTCCCGATGATGACTGGCGAGGTAGCGGCCACACCGGATAGGCTCGTTACCTTGAGGGTATACGTACTAGAGGTCAGCGTCAGGCCGGAAATATCGGTCTGGATGTTTACCCTGAACGCGCCTGAGGCATTGGTTTTCCCTACAGTAGAAGCGGGCACAAGCTCCATTGCAATAGAGGTGCCGTCGGAGGCAATTGTCTCAATAAGGTAAGCCTCGTTGGCGGGGAAACCGCTGCCGATGACCGTCACCTTGGGTTGACGGGCCCCTGGGGCCATAATCACAGGCTGGGTAGAAGAGGTAGCCCCAGTGGGTATGAGGATAATGCTCGCGCCGAAAGCGGGTCCGGCACCGCCGGCAGGACCCTTGTCGCCCGTGGCTCCCTTTTCGCCCTTAGCGCCGGCCACTCCGGCAGGGCCGGTGTCGCCCTTTGGTCCCACGGAGCCTTGAGCGCCGGTGTCACCCTTAGCGCCAGCCACTCCGGCGGGGCCTTGTGCGCCTTCTGGTCCGCTACATGCCGACAAGACGAACAGAGCGACGATTGAAAGGGCCAGAACACCAAGCCAGGTCTTTTTGCTGAAACCGTTCATGAACATTGCCTCCATCTTATGATGTCACGGTGACTAAGCGTGCGATTTTGTGTCAGTAGGTTACTTGATGATGATGGGAACGGATATGGCCGGGCCGGAGAGACTGGCCACCCTAAGGGAATAGGTGGTGGCCGTGAGCGTCACACCTGCGGCGGCCTGGACGTCTACCTTAAAAGCGCCCGATTCGTCTGTTGTCACGGTGGGGACCGAGACCCACCCAAGAGAAACAAGGCTGCCATCGGCTTGGACGACATCGGCCATGATCAGTGTCTTAGATGGGAAGCCAGTGCCGTAGAGCGTCACTTTAGGCTGGCGCGCTCCAGCGGTAACGGTAGCAGGCTGAACAGACGTTTTTACCCCTGTGGGCACTACAATGACGTTCAAGGGGTAGGTTGCGCCGGGATTGCCTTGAACTCCCACCGGACCTTTATCGCCGGCGGCGCCTTTGACACCTGCCGCGCCCTGATTGCCAGCGGGGCCTTTGGGGCCTACAGCGCCATTGTCGCCGGTGGCGCCTTTGGAACCGGAACTACCTATTGGGCCAGTTGGGCCGGTTGAACCGCAAGCCGTAGCCACCAGGGCTATCACGACAAGCAGAATAATTACTAGCCCAAGACCTCTTTGAGATGGTCGGAGCATTCACCGCCTCCCGTTCGTGCAGTGGAGATGATATCTGGAACTTACCAGATATAACTAAGGCTAAAACCAACGTTCGCTGGTTTTGAGACCGCCTTATGATAGGCAGAGCTAGGAATGATGTCAATACTTAGAGCGATTGCATCAGGGGCATTTTCCTCTTGCGTAGCTGCGATTGGTTCTTTTATTGGTTCTTTTGCCCTTATGACAGAACGGCTGCGAGGAAGATTCGTCAGGAAAGTGTTTGATGATTCTGTTTGCTTTGGCGTGTTATTCGGCGCCCCCGGCTAATGCCCGGCTAATGAAGGAGTTAACCCAAGCTAAACCCGGCACTTTAGTGCCGGGACAAAAGACTACCACAGCCAAGCAAACAGAACCCCTCCCCCGTATACGTTGACATCACCGAAAGAACCCTGCGTACTGTCCGTCCGTCTTGCCGTTGCCGCTCGGTGTGGGATATAGTGAAGGTGCGCCCCTGTAGCTCAGCGGATAGAGTACCGGCCTCCGAAGCCGGTGGCGGCGGTTCGAGTCCGCCCAGGGGTACCATCTCTTCTTACTCGCGCTTCAAGGGTGGAGCGAAAGCAGGGCCTTCCGATTGGGAAGGCCCTTGCCGTATTCAAGGGGGGGGCACATGTTAAGCCGGCAGGCAAAATCGCTGCACTTTTCCTCCATTGTTGTGGACTGCCATGCGGACTCCATTGAGCGAGAGGTGGACAAGGGCGAGGACCTGGGCAAGGCTACGGGCAAAGGGCATTTGGACTTGCCGCGCATGAAGGAAGGGAACCTCGGCGCGGAGTTTTTCGCGTGCTTCGTGCATCCCGACTACATCGCAGAGCGGCGTTGCATCCGCAGGGTGTTGGACATGGCAGACGGAGTAAAGCAACTGTGCGCGCGCTATCCCGAAGCGCTGGGGCTGGCGCGCACCGCCGCGGACGTGCGAAGGCTTGCGGATGAAGGCAAGCGGGCCGCCATCTTATGCGTGGAAGGCGGCCACGCCATAGAAGATAGCCTGAGCGTGCTGCGGACATACCACGAGCTGGGCGTGCGCTACCTGACGCTGACGTGGAATAACAACAATGGCTGGGCAGACGCCGGCATGGACCGTCCCAGGCATCACGGCTTGACGGATTTCGGCAAGGCCGTGGTGAAGGAGATGAACCGCCTGGGCATGTTGGTGGACGTGTCCCATGTTTCCGAGGACACGTTTTGGGATGCGGTGCGCACCTCTGCCAAGCCGGTGATCGCATCGCACTCCAGCGCCTGGGAGCTGTGCCGGCACCCCCGCAACCTGAAGGACGAGCAGTTGAAAGCAGTGGCGGACATGGGCGGAGTGGTGTGCGTGAGCTTTGTGGCGGCCTTCTTGTCCCCGGCCTTCAACGAGGCGCGGGTTGAACTGGAGGAGCATTTCCGCTGGCAGGTGCAATCCCTGGAAGCGGAAATGATCGGCCAGCCGGAGCGCCTGGCGCTGGCAAAGCAAGAGCTGCGCGCTCAACAGGAGGCTCGGATACCAAAAGAGATGCCCGCTGTGCCTCTAGCCAACCTTATTGACCACATCGCGCACGTGGCAAAGGTGGCGGGCGTAGACCATGTAGGCATCGGCTCTGACTTTGACGGGACACTGGTCTTGCCTGTGGGCATGGAGGACTGCTCTAAGCTGCCGTTCATCACCGAGGAGTTGCTTCGCCGGGGCTTCAGCGAAGGCGACGTGCGCAAGGTGCTGGGCGAGAACGTGCTGCGGCTGATGAAGGACGTGATTGGGGAATAGGGGGTAAGGGGTTGCTAGTATCTACTTGTAATAAAGAGCGTTACCAAACCCGTTCGTGCTGAGCTTGTAGAAGCACGAATCTTGCCGCCCTTCAACAAGCTCAGGGCGCACAGACTATCTAACGGCTAATTGCGACACTTGGTACTAGGACGCCAATGCCCGCGCCGCTGCATAGCCCAGCCAGACCGCGGCCAGCCCGGCAACGACCTGCAACGCCACGTTCGCCAGGGCTGCGCCTACCGCGCCGCCGCGCAGCATGGAAATGGTCTCAAATCCAAATGAAGAGAATGTGGTAAAGCCGCCCAAGAAGCCGACGAAGAGCAAAGCCCTCGTCTCCGCCGTCATGACGTGCCGCGCCTCCAGGAAGCCGGCCAAAGAGCCGATGGCAAGGCAACCCACCAAGTTCACCACCATAGTGCCGTTGGGGACCAGGGGGTCGCCAAGGGAGGACTGTACCCAGCCGGTTACGAGAAATCGGGACACTGACCCGGCGGCGCCTCCAAAGGCGACAAGCAAGATGCTGAGCATGATGTTGAACCTATAAGGTCTGCGAACGTACCTGCTTAGGACAAGAGTCCCTACCTTAGCGGAAGGAAGGGCAAGAGTCAAACTCACCTGGTACAATGGGGGCTATTTCCTGCCGGAGGCCGGCTTTCCTACGTCCTACACGAGGAGCAAGAGGGTTGATGCAAAAGGTTGCGCTGCTGTTCATGGCCTTGGTAGTAGGCGTGCTCGTTGCCGGTTGCGGCGGCGGGCTGCAAGGCGACATCCCCATAGGCACGGTGCTTTCGCTGACAGGCGCGGGCGGGTCGGCATACGCAGGGCCGCAGCAGCAAGGGGTGCAACTGGCGGTGGACGAGATCAACGACAGCAAACTGCTGGGCAAGGCAAAGCTAAAGCTCGTGGTGAAGGACGACGGTTCTACGCCTGAGGGAGCAAAGGCCGCGTTCCTGTCCCTCATCAACCAGGATAAGGTGATAGCCATCCTGGGGCCAACCCTTTCCGGATCGGCAAAGGCATCGGACCCGATAGCCCAGAATGCGCGTGTCGTGGTGCTCGGCGTCTCCAACACCGCCAGCGGCATCACGGAGATGGGCGACTTCGTGTTTCGGGATAGCCTGCCCGAAAGCGTAGTGCAACCCCACACGGTCAAGGCAGCAAAAGAGCGACTAGGCATCAAGCGGGTAGCTATTATCTACACGGACGGCGACGTGTTTTCCATAAGCAGCCAGGACGCCTTCAAAACGGCGTTCTTGGACGAAGGCGTTGAGGTGGTAGCGGTGCGCAGCATCCCTGAGGGCGCGGCGGATATACGCCGGCAGTTGGATGACATCAAAGCGATGAACGTGGATGCCATCGTCATTACGAGCCTGGTGGAGGATGTGGTACAAGTTATGAAGCAGGCAAGGCAGATCGGCATCCCTGACCGCGTTGTCTTCATTGGCGGGAACAACTTCAACACGCCACGGCTGGCGGAACTGGCAGGCCCCGTGGCGGAAGGCGCTATCTCCGGCGCTGCCTGGCACGCGGGCGAGGCGACGCCGGGCAACCAGGCCTTCGTCCTTGCCTACCGGCAGCGATACGGCGAAGACCCGGACCAGTTTGCAGCCCAGGCATATACCGGCGTGTACCTCTTGGCGAAGGCCATCAAGGACGCAAAGTCAATTGACACGACCAAGGTGCGAGATGCCCTTGCCGCCATCCGGGATATGGACACTATCCTGGGGCGGTTCTCCTTCAGCGCAGGGCGCGAGCCGCTGCACACGCCGGTGGTGCAGATTATCAGGAACGGCAGGGTTGAGGTGTTCAAGTAGGCGGCTGGCCGCACCGGAATCTAAACGGACTTCGTTGCCGTATGCTCTAGGTGCAACGAGTGCTATGCTAGAGGGCGTTCTGCGCCTGTGCGCTTCATGCCCGGGTCTTGTACTGGATACCCAGGACCGATTCGGTACGAAAGGTGAATGTTCATGCGAGGGAAGAAACACCTAGCCCTCTCTTTGTTCGTCCTTGGGTTGCTCGTTCTGCCCATGACCGTCGTGCAAGCAGGGGAAGGCGGCGAAGGCGAGGGGGGCGCGACGAGTGGGCTGCAAGTGGGCGAGCTTAAGCAGCCTATGGGCGAGATGAGCCGTTTCCTTTCAAGCCGGAGCTGGCTCATCAACAGCGGACTTGACCCTCTGCTGACGCCGGATCTCGGCCCTGCCAGTGCGCCGCCAGGCTCCGGCAATGCCTCGCCCGCGCAGCAGGCCGGAGGGGGAGCGCTTGTCCCTTACCGCGACCCTTCGGCAAAGTTCAGCCGGAACATTTTGATTCCGACGGACTACTCCAGCTCTCCGTACCAGACGGAGCCGAGCATTGCCGTTGACCCTAAAGACCCGGACCACATTCTGGTGGGTGAGATTGACTACAATTTCCCCACAATGGTGACATACTCCAGCATAGACGGCGGAGCCACGTGGCGCGGGCCTACCACAGCCAAATACCCCAAGAAAGACCTGGCCTCGGCGGGCGACCCCATCGTCGCCTTTGACCGCAAAGGCAATGCATACTACGCCTTCATCGCGCTGGACTTGCAAGACTTCTCCGTAGGCCCCATTGCCAGCAGCGCGTTAGTATCCGCGATTGCGGTAGCCACCTCTCCCGACGGCGGCGATTCTTGGGGCGATGCCGTAGAGGCCAGCCGCAGCAGCGTTGACACGGTGGCAACGGCCAGCACCGACGGGCGTCCACGAGGCAACATCAGTATTGGTTTTCTGGACAAACCCTGGCTAGCCATTGGGCCAAATCCCAAGGACACGACAAAAGACATCCTTTACATCGTGTACACCAAATTCACCACCACCAGCTCCATTCTGTACGCCGACGAACTTCCCTTTCTCAGCTCGCCTGGCCTGGAGACGGTGATTGAGATGGTGCGTTCGGACGACGGCGGCGTGACCTGGAGCAAGCCTCTGGAAATCAGCCCCAAGGCGCAGTACTCCATACTTTTCCGGCAGGAGGGGGAGGGAGGTCTAAGCAAGGAGGCCGAAGAGGAACTGACTCCTCCATCGTTGGGGGTAGAGACAGATCTGGCCGCAACCGGCACGCCTGCGCAAACACCCGGCGGGCAGGTAGTGTCCGGCGGAGAGCTACGGCAGATCGTACAAGGGCCGGATGTAATAGTCGCCCCAGACGGCTCCGTCTACGTGGCGTGGATGGACTCTACCAACGACGATTCCTTCAAAGGGTTGGCAGAGATCTACGTTCGTCGTTCGGACGATGGGGGCGTGACGTTCCAGCCGCGAAAGTTGGTGAGCACCTTCCCTGAGCTGTCTTTCCAATCCCGCACCGCGCCCTTCCGCTCTTGGGCCGCCCTTTTCCCCAAGCTGGCCGTAGGGCCGGAAGGCAACGTCTACGTGGCATGGGTAACGCTGCCCACGGACCGCCCTGAGGACGATGGCGACGTGTACGTGTCCGTATCCACGAACAAGGGGCAGACGTGGAGCCGCCGCCTGCGGGTGAACGACGACCAAGGGAATGGGTTCCAGTTCTTCCCGGAGATCGTCGCAGACCCTAAGGGCAACATCCACATGATGTGGGGCGACTTCCGGGATGACCCCAAGGGCGTGAGCTACCACATCTACTACACCGAATCCACTGACCAGGGCAAGACGTGGAGTCTGAACAGCCGCGTCAGCGACTACCCCACCAACGCGCACCGTGCCTTCCCCGGCGGGCGGTTCATAGGCGACTATTTTGGCATTGCCGCCACCGAGGGCGACGTATACATGGTGTGGGCCGACGGACGCCTGGGAGAATACGGCCCACTCAACCAGAAGATCGCCTTCGCCCGGAAGCGGCTTTTGCCTGCGCCCTCGGTGTTCATCTCGCCGCCGTCCGGCCCGGCGGGCAAAGACATCGTCATCCAGGGGTTCAACTTCCAGCCGGACCGCAACATCTACGTTGAAGTGGCAGGCGTCGTTGTGTCCTCAGGGCACACGCAGCTTGACGGGCGCTTCACCACGCAGATCTTTGTGCCCATCGCCGGCAGGGGGGCTCATGCCGTGCGGGTGCTGGAGGAGTCGGGCAACGTTGCCAGCACGTCCTACTACATGGACTTTGGCTTTGACACTATCCAGCAGGCCACGGACAAAGTGAACGACCTGTCCACACAGCTAACGGCTCTGCAAGCGGCGGACAAGACAACGAAAGACGCCCTGGCATCCGACATTCGGCAGATGAAGGAAGACCTGGCGGCGTTGAACGCCAACAGCGGCAAAGACACGCCCTCGGGCGTGATCTTGGGGCTGCTGGCCGCGGCGCTGCTTGTGCCCATCGTGGGCATGGGAGCCATTATCGTCATCATGTCTCGCCGGCGAATAACGATAGAACCGAGAGACGGGCCGGGCGGTCTGCCGCCCAGCAGCGGGACTCCGGCATAGGGTGAAGGGATAGCATTCATGAGCAACCGCTTGAAACTGATCGTTGTGCTGCTGGCGCTGGCAACCGGACTGACTATCGTGCCCGGTTTGCTGTCGGCGGCGGACTATGCGCCGCCCCACCAGAAGCCGGGGCCGGCAACGGAGACGCTGCGCTTTCAGTCCTTCAACGTTGACCTGGCAAGCGAGTCGTTGAAGGCGGGGGCGATGGACGCCTATTTCTTCAGCCTGAAGACGGACGCGGCTTTGAAACTGAAGGATACCCCCGGCGTCACGGTGTATCAGGCCCCTGCCACGTCTATCTCGCTGCTGTTGAACCCTGCGCCTGCGCCGCAAGGCGAGATGAACCCTCTTGCTATCAAAGAAGTGCGGGCCGCTTTGCAATACGCCGTCAATCGCGGCTTCATCGCACAGGACATCTACAAGGGGCTGGCGCAGCCCATGACCGCCCAGGTTGGCCCCTTTGACTACGACTACCTGACGGTGTACGACCAGATCAGAGGGTCGGGCATAAGCTACGATCCGGACTTGGCAAAGCAGATGGTGGCGGAGGCGATGACCAAGGCAGGGGCGACGCTGCAGAACGGCAAGTGGGAGTATAGCGGCAAGCCTGTCCAGCTTAAGTTCATCATCCGCGTGGAGGACGAGCGACGCGACGTGGGCGACCTGATCCGCGCACAGCTTGACAGCCTGGGTTTCACGGTGGTCCCCAGCTACCAGAGCTTTGCCCAAGCGATCCTGAACGTGTATAGCTCGGACCCCCAGCTTTTCCAATGGCACCTGTACACAGAAGGGTGGGGCAGGGGTTCAGCTGAACGGTATGACTTCAGCACCATCAACGGCATGGCGGCTCCGTGGCTGGGCAACATGCCCGGCTGGCAGGAGACAGGGTTCTGGCAATACCAGAACGACCAGCTTGACCAGATGGGCAAGCGCCTGTTTCAAGGGCAGTTCAAAGACCAGGCGGAACGGGACCAGCTTTACCAGGACATGACCAAGCTGGCGCTGGACGAATCGGTGCGTATCTGGCTGGCGACCATCGTCAACAGCCTGCCCTTCTCGGACAAGGTGCAAGGCGTGAGCCAGGACATCGCCGCGGGGCCAAAGTCCATCTGGACATTACGGGACGCCTACATCCCCGGCAAGGACACTCTGACCGTTGGCAACCTGTGGGTGTGGACCGAGCGCACCACCTGGAACCCCGTAGGCGGCTTCGGCGACCTGTACAGCCAGGACATCTGGCAGAACCTTCACGATCCACCCTTGTGGCGCGACCCATCCACAGGCATTCCCATACCCTTCCGCGCCAACTACCAGGTAGCCACCGCCGGGCCTAGCGGCAAGCTGGACGTACCATCCGACACGATGCGATGGGATGCAGGTGCGAAGTCGTTCGTAGCGGTGGGAAGCGGCGTGCAGGCTACGAGCAAGGTGGTGTACGACTACTCCAAGTACTTCAGCTCCGTCTGGCACGACGGCCAGCCCATCACCATGGCGGACGTGGTGTACTCCATCTATCAGGGGTTTGACCTGGCGTATAACCCGGATAAGGCCAAGATTGAGCCTGCCCTGGCCTTCACCAGCAGGCCCTATTTGGAGACCATCAAAGGCTTCCGTGTGCTGGACGAGACGCATCTGGAGGTGTACGTAGACTATTGGCACTTCGTGCAGGACTACATCGCCGAGTACGCCAGCCCATCGGGTCTGAGTATGCCGTGGGAGATGCTGGCGGCCATGGACAAGCTGGTGTTCCAAGACCGGCGCGCCGCGTACAGCGACACCAGCGCGCAGCGATACAGCTTGCCCTGGCTGAGCCTGGTCATGGCGGACCACACGCCGCTGGTGCGCCGCGCCCTCACGGACTTGCGCGATGGCAACGCTGTGCCGGCCAATGTGTTCACCGTGGGCGGCAAGCCGCTGGTGACTGCTGAGCAGGCCAAGGCCCGTTACAACGCTGCTATAGACTGGATCCGGCAGCGGGGGCTGGGCGTCATCAGCAACGGCCCCTACGTGCTCGCCAAATACGACCCACCTTCGCAGTTCGCTGAGTTGCAGGCGTTCCGAGACCCGACGTACCCCTTCAAACCGGGTGACTTGTACAAAGGCGCCCCGTCCAGCGTGACCTTTCAGGACGTACAGATGGGAGCAGTGGTAGCCAACACGCCGCTGATGGTGACGGCCCGGGTGCAAGGCCCCGGCGAGACCAGGGTACGCTACCTGCTCATGGACCCGGTGACGGGCAAGGCAGTGGCGTCCGGCGATGCTCAGGCACTAGGGCAGGGACAGTTCAAGGTGGAGCTGTCCGCCCAGGATACGGCGATCCTTGCCGTAGGACCGGAGCAGCTTTTCCTGGTTGCGTCCAGCGATAAGGTGTCTACGCTGGCCGAGCGCCGGGTTGACCTCCAGCCGGGCGCAACGCCTCAAGCGACAACAACGGTGGTCGCAACGCCGACGCCGGCCAAAAAGAGCGGCGGCTTCTCCTGCGGGGGGCCGCCGTTGCAAAGGAGATCGCCCTAGGGCAAACCATTTGCGAAATCCTGCTCAAAGTCACCCAGCGAACGTGGGGTGATTTTGAGCAGGATCATGTTTTGTATCAAACAAGGGTTCTCCTTCTCTCGGTAGTCCAGAGGGCCGGGTATTCCCAGGCCCTCTTTCTGGTCTTAGGCTCCTTTGTAGACTGTCTGCCTTTCATCTCCCCATCTACATCCCTGCCAGGCCTTCTCCTAGAAGACTCCTCATGAACAGTCTCCACTGCCGTTTCCCTCGAAAAACACTACGTACGTCTGCAACTGTTGGTACCTCTTGAGTTGGTATAGGTTTGGTATACGTCCTTGTGCTCTACGAGGCGAATACTCCTCGCAATTTCCACAGGAGGCTTGCAGTGCATCTTACGTTCCTAAGAAAGAGCCTGCGCTTCGGTCGACTGGCTTTGCCAGTGTGGACCGTCGGGCTGGCGGCGGCAGGCATCCTGGCGGTTGCCGGGCAAGCTGTAGGGCCGGTCCTGGTGGGCGCTGTCAGAGGCGACGCGGGCCTGACAGTACAGCAGGCCATAGTCGCGACCGAGGACAGCTATGCCTATGCAGACCTGGGCAACAGAGATGCCCTCATCACCATCAACGACGAGGGTACGTCCTTTATGGCAGCGCTGGAGATTTGGGTAGGGGGCAAGGAGAACCTGATTAGCCTGAATTTGTCCAACGTCAGCGATGCCCCAGCCAAGGCCGTCCTAACGCTGAAGGTCCCTCCGCAGCTTCAGATTGAGGTGGAGGAGGAGATCGGTACCGATGTGCTGGAGGCCCAGCTTTCGTCTAACACGTGGCTGCTGGACCTGACCGCGGACAGTGAGGACGAAAACCTGGACATTGCTATTGTTGCTAAGGCCGACGCACAACCTGGCTTCTACACCATCACTGGCATCATCACCCAGGTGACTGGGTAGGCGAAGGACATGAAAACGATGCAATCACCTAGAAGTAGACTCCTGCACGTGTTAAGGCTGGCTGCCGCCGGGCTGGCAGTGGTCCTGCCCCTTTACCTGGGCAGCGCCCTGGCCAACACCTTTACTGTCACTAAGCTGGCGGACACCAGTGACGGGGTCTGCGATGCCGACTGCTCCCTGCGGGAGGCCATATACATCGCACGCAGTCAGGGGGGCGGGACCATCCTTTTCGCGCCTGCATTGAACGGCAGCACGATCAGCCTAACGCTTGGGGATCTTGACCTCGACGACAACACGGATTTTACCATTCAGGGGCCAGGCTCGTCCTTGTTGACTATCAATTCGACGCCCAACGACCGCATTTTCGTCATGGGCGGGAACAGCGGGCATTTCACCCTTTCGGGCATCACGTTGACCAACGCCACCGGTGGCGGCGGAGTGTATATCGTGAATTCCGCTACCAGCCACATTTCCGACGTCGTGATCACTAACAGTACTAACGGCAACGGCGGGGGTGCTATCAATAACAACGGAGGCCCCATGACCGTTGAAAACAGCGTCTTCATGGGCAATACGGGCGGATCGGGGAACGGTAACGGTGGCGGGGCCATTTTCAACAAGGGCACACTGACGATCACCGACTCTCAATTCAATGGCAACCACGCCGCAGTGGCAGGTGCCATCTACAACAACGGCATCTTGATACTGGACCGGACAACCTTCTCCAGCAACTACACCACCAGCCAGGTCGGGGGCGCCATCTCCAACGATGTTGGCGGGGTCGGGTGGGCCAACCCGGGCAATGCCGCTTTCCATGGACGGCTTCGCGTGACAGACAGTACGTTCACTGCCAATACCACGGCTGGCGGACACGGCGGCGCCATTTACAACGCGTTCTCCAATGACGTGCGCGTGACGAGTAGCACCTTTGACAGCAACGTCGCCGGCGTCGGGTGTTGCGGCCAGGGCGGCGCCATCCACAACGACAGCGCCGGCATGTACGTCACTAACAGCACCTTCGTGAACAACCACGCCTCCGTTGCTGGCGGCGCATTCCGTCAATTCAATGGCGGTTCCACCATCATCAACAGCACCTTCGTGGGCAACTCTGTCACCAACGCTGCTGGCGGTGGCGGCCTGTACAACTTCGGTGGCGGCGTCACGCTAAAGAACTCCGTTGTGGCGGGCAACACCAAAGAAGCAGCCACACCAAACGACCTTGAAGGTCCTTTCAACGTTTCTTACTCCGTGATCGGAGACGCTGCCTCCGCTGGAGGAGCGGTGAACAACGTGAACGGCAACAAAGTTGGGTATCCGGTCGGATCAGTCGTCAACACGGCCCTCTCCGATAGCGGCGGCTCCACCGAGACGTTGGCCCTTGTCCCGGGCGGCCCGGCCATTGACATGGGCAGCAACGCCCTGGCCCTGGACGCCCTCGGTGATCCCTTGCTCTACGACCAGCGCGGCGAGCCGTACGATCGGTACATCAACGGCGTTACGGACATGGGGGCCTACGAGTTCGGCGCCTTCGCCGTGCCGCCCCTGGACCACTACCTGGCTTACGCCGCCAAACTGTCGCGCTCCAGCCGCTTCCAGCCGCGCGATGTTCAGGTTGCGGATGTCTTCCAGGGCACCGGCCAAGTTGAAGAAGAGGCTAGCATCTTTAGAGTGGAGAAGCCGGTGCTCCTGGGCAACCCTGTGGACAAGAACAGCGAGGGCGTCTACTCCGAAGACCTGCACCTGGTGGCCTACAAGGTCGCTCGCATCAGCGGAGAAACCGATTTTGCGGAGGGTGTGCTGGTAGAGAACCAGTTCGGCAGCCTGACCGTGGATGTGCGCCAGGACCCTGACCTGCTCATGTTGCCCTCCACCAAGTCCCTAAGCGGCGATGCTCCTGAGGACGAGGCGATGTTCGGCGGCGACCGGCACTTCCTGTGCTATCCCATTGAAATGCAGGCCATCAATGACCTAAGCGTCTTCCTGGACGACCAGTTCCTGACTGATGCCGCCAGCTATTCCGTGACCAAGGCCAAACGCCTGTGCGCGCCGGTGGAGAAGACCGTTGTGGACAGCGAAGGTACGCCCCAGGGCGAGACCGTCGGCGACGCAGAAGGCGACGAATACCTGATGTGCTATGTGGTGCAGAAAGGCCAGCGTGGCCGTCCGACGGTGCGCCAGCCCAGAGTGGACAACCAGTTCGGCCCGCTGCGCCTAATCACCAGCCGGGAGACGATGCTGTGCGTGCCATCGGCGGTGACCCTGCCGGGGTAGGGCACCCAACTGCCACTCACGTACTAGCGGCGAAAGGTCTCGCCCAAGCAACGAGGACGTAACCGCTCATTCAACTAACACGGCCAGACTTATGCGCAGGAGACGCCCCGCAAGGGCGTCTCCTGCGTTCTTCTCATTAGGTCAAGCAGGGGTTGGACTAGGGGAAAGGATGCTACAATTCCCCCATGTCGCTCATCTGGACTTTTGCCCTTCGCGGTCTGACGCTGCTCGGCGTGCTGGTTGTCGTCCTGCTGCTGCTGGTGGTGGCTCTTGGCGCTACCGGCTTCTCGGACAAGATGCTGAAGGCCATTGTCAACGAAGACCTGCGGGGCATCCGGATATCGCTGGCCCAGACCATACGGGACCCGGACCAGCTGGAGCAGACGCTAGCTGCCCGGCGGCAGGATCAGGAACGGTTCTACGGCCTTGACCGCCCGTGGTATAGCCGTTTGCCAGGCATGCTGCTCCGGGTGATGAAGCTGGACCTGGGCGAGTCGCGGTCGCTGCGGAGCTTCAACGGCAGCTCTAAAGTGACGGACCTGGTCCTGGAGCGGCTGCCGTACACCATGCTGCTCATTACCACGTCTACGGTCATCACGTCCGTGCTGGGCCTGTGGCTGGGGGTGCTGCTGGCGACGAAAGCGGGCAGCATCACGGACCGCATCGCATCCTATCTTTCCGCAATATCAAACTCGGTGCCGGCATGGTGGGCGGGCATTCTGCTGATCCTGCTGCTGGCCTTCAAGCTGCGCCTGCTGCCGGCAGGGGGGCTGCACAGCACGCCGCCGCCGGAAGCGGGCCTTATCCGGTTCGCAGACCTGTTGTGGCATTCCTTGCTGCCCATACTGACGCTGACGCTGGTATCCCTCGGCGGCTGGGTGTACACCGTACGGACGATGGTGCTGAACACGGCCCAAGAGTTCTTCGTGACAGTAGCGAGGGCCAAGGGCCTGCCCGAAGGCCGGGTGATGCGACGCTACATCCTGCGGGTGGCAGCGCCGCCCATCGTCACCAACCTGGTGCTGGGGCTGGCCGGTTCCCTGGGCGGCGCTATTCTTACGGAGACGGTGTTCAACTGGCCTGGCATGGGCCGCCTGTACTATGACGCAATCACAACTGCCGATGAAAGCCTGGTGGTGGCCCTCACCTTCATGTTCACGCTGCTGTACGTAGCCGCGCGCTTCTTGCTGGAGGTGCTGTACGTTGTTCTGGACCCGCGCATTCGCTATGGGGGACGGACGTGAACTTGCGAGACATCGCCAAGGTCTTGCTGTCCAGCGGCTCCGGCAGGGTAGGGGCCGTGTTCCTTGCGGTGCTTGTGCTCGTTTCTCTTTTCGTTTTGGTGCGGTTCCCGCTGGACTTTGGGCCTAAACGGTGGAACAACCCGGCGGAGTGGGCGGACAACCCTAAGGCGGCAGCGCCGGACTGGACGCGGCTGTGGTCGGGGGACAAGGCGGTGAAGCACAAGGTCTTCACGGGAGCGCCTTCGGATATGGCACAGCCGGGGGCTTACACCTTTTCCTACGATTACGGAGGCGGACGAGTCCCCACGTTCCTGGCCCTTGCGGTTTCCGACCTTCGGTTCACTTCCTCTCGCCCACCTGTGCTGACGTTGTCGGTGCGCAGGCCCGACGAGGTTAGCCTGACGCTAGTGCAGACGGTTGTCCGCGGCCCGCGCCCGGGGGAGGCAGCGCCGTACCTTCGCTACCAGGATGCGCCGCTGCGGATCAGCCTGGCCACCGACGGCGACGTTGCCTCGCGTCTGGCGGAGTTCCTGGCGCAGCAGTACGGCGTGGCGTTGCCGGCGAGCGCATTGCAGGGCAAGGCGGCGCAGGCCCTGTTCGGGACGCCAGTGCAGGGCAGCCCGGGCGACTTCCAGCCTCTGCCGGGACGCTATGAGTTCACGTTTGCCATAGCTGTAGCAGGGGACCAACCTTCCGATTGGTCCTTGGGGCCGGTCAAGCTGGTGCTGGGCGGCTCGGTGTACGGCGTCATGGGCACCGACGCACTGGGACGGGACCTGGCCCTGGGCCTGCTCTTCGGCTTTCCGGTGGCGTTGACCATCGGCCTGGTCACGTCGCTCGTTGCGACGACCATAGGCGCGGCGCTGGGCATCATCAGCGGCTACATGGGCGGCAAGACGGACCTGGCAATCCAGCGGTTCTCCGATATCTGGAGCAATGTGCCAACACTGCCCATCCTCATTTTCTTCATCTTCATCCTGGGGCAGAAGCTGTGGCTTGTGGTGGTGGCCATGATTGTCTTTGGCTGGCCCGGGCTGACCATCGTGGTGCGCTCCATGGTGCTCCAGATACGCTCCGGGCAACTGGTGGAGGCGACCCAGGCCCTGGGAGCGTCCAGAATGCGCATCATGTTCCGCCATTTGCTGTTTCAGATAGCTCCGTTTATCTTTGCCCAGATGATCTTTTTCACGCCGGGGGCCATTCTTGCGGAAGCCGGCCTGAGCTTCCTCGGCCTGGGCGACCCGTCTATCCCCACCTGGGGACAGATCCTGGAAAGCGGCTTCCGCACCGGCGCGGTGTACGTGGGCTATTGGTGGTGGGTGCTGCCGCCGGGGCTGCTCATCGTCGGCACGGCCATGACCTTCGTGTTGCTGACTCTTGGCTTGGAGCCGGTGCTGAACCCGCGACTAAGGGAAAACCAATGAGCGAGCCGGTGCTTGCCGTCACTGACCTGCGGGTGGCCTACCGCACGCCCGGCGGCGACCTGCCTGCGGTGGATGGCGTGTCCTTTGCCCTGGCGGCGGGAGAGGCGCTGGGACTGGTGGGCGAGTCCGGCGCGGGCAAGAGCAGCATGGTGCTGGCGTTGATGCGCCTGCTGCCGCGCAACACGGCGGGCGTCTCCGGACGAGTGGCCTTGGACGGCGCTGACGTGGGAATTATGGACGACGAGACATTTCGCAGGGAGGTGCGCTGGCGGAAGATGGCCATGGTGTTTCAGGGGGCGCAGGAGGCTTTCAACCCTGTGCTGCGGACCGGCGATCAGATCATGGAGCCGATGCTGGTCCTGGGCGGCATGGGCAAGGAAGCAGCCAGGGCAGAGGCGCTGCGCCTGCTGGAAATGGTGCGCTTGCCGGCGGAGGTGCTCCAGCGCTATCCCCACGAGCTGAGCGGGGGCATGAAGCAGCGTGCGGTCATCGCCATGGCGCTGGCCCTGAAGCCGAAGCTCCTGCTGCTGGACGAACCGACCTCGGCGCTGGACGTGACCATCCAGGCGCAGATCATGGACCAGCTCAAGGACCTGAAGCGGGACATGGGGCTGGCCATGCTGTTCATCACCCACGACATTGCCCTTGCCAGCGACCTGTGCGATACGTTGGGAGTGATGTACGCCGGCAAGCTGGTGGAGCTTGGCCCGGCGGACGCCGTGCTGCCTAAGCCTCAGCACCCGTACACACGGCTGCTGATCGCCAGCCTGCCGCGCCCTCGCCAGGATGCGCCACCGCAGTTCATCCCCGGCAGCCCGCCGGACTTGCGTGCGCCGCCCAGCGGTTGCCGGTTCCATCCGCGCTGCCCGCAGGCCTTTGCCCGCTGTGCACAGGAGGAGCCGCCCCTGCTGGCAGTAAGCCAGGGCCACCATAGCCGCTGCTGGCTTGCGGCGGAGGCCCTGTAATGAGCGTGCTTTTGTCGGTACAGAACGTCTCCGTCGTCTTCCATCCCCGGCACGGACTGTTCTCTGCGGCCAACGTGCGGGCGTTGGACGGCGTGTCTTTGACATTGGGCCGGGGCGAAAGCCTGTCGGTGGTCGGCGAGTCGGGCAGCGGCAAGACGACGCTGGCGCGGGTCGTGCTGGGGTTGCAGCGGCCATCGTCAGGTCAGGTGCTCCTGGAAGGCAAGGACATCGCTAGGGCTTCGGAGCGTGACCTGAAGGCCTTCCGGCGGCGAGCTCAAGGCATCTTCCAGGACCCTTTCTCCAGCCTGGACCCGTACATGACCGTGGAGCAAATCGTGGAGGAGCCGCTGGCGATTCACCGCATCGGCGATGCTGGCGAGCGAAAGGAGCGGGTGCGCAAGGCGCTGGAAGAGGTGCGGCTGACGCCTATTGAAGAGATCGCAGCCAAGTTCACGCACCAGCTTTCCGGCGGACAACGGCAGCGGGCGGCTATCGCCAGGGCACTGGTGCTGGAGCCGGAGCTGATTGTGGCGGACGAGCCGGTGTCCATGGTGGACGCCTCCAGCCGCGCCGAAATTTTGTACCTGCTGCGGGAGCTTCAGGAACGCCACGGCACCGCGTTTCTGTACATCACCCACGACATCGCCACCGCCTACCACTTCTCACATCGCGTTGCGGTCATGTACCTGGGTCGCATTGTGGAGTCGGGGCCGACGCGGCAGGTGGTGGAGAACCCCCTGCACCCCTACACTGAAGCACTGCTGCGGGCTGTGCCGGAACCTGATCCCGCCAATCGCACGCGTAGACGAGGCGCGCTGGCGGGCGAGCCGCCCAGCCCAGCCAACCCGCCGCCGGGCTGCCGCTTCCACCCACGCTGCCCGTATTCCTTTGAGGGGTGCAACAAAGAAGACCCGCGCCTGCTAGAAGTAAAGTCGGGACAGGAAGCAGCTTGCCGGTTGTGGAAGGGCGCAGATGCAGGGGCAAGGCTTGGGTCTGCGAAGAAGGAAGGATAATGAGCCGTAACGCCTATGCTATGTCGTTCCTCTATGACGGCACGGGGGCGAGGGACGGGGCAGGGAGACTCTGCCCCTACGTCCTGGTTTGCCCACAGATGCTGAGAGGGCTGAAAGACACTGCGTACCCCGCAGGTAGTGTTTGCTTGGCTGAGGTAGTCTTTTGTCCCGGCACTAAAGTGCCAGGCTTCGCTTGGGTTATCCCCCCGACCTTAGCCGGGGGCACTGAGTAACACGCCAAAGCAAACAGCCCCCCATTGCTGCAACTTGCTGGACAGCTACGCTCTTGTTAGAATTATTCCGTAAAAAGGAGTAATTCTTCTATGATCGCGCATCTGTCCACCAAACGACTAGAGCGAGCGCTTCACCTTTCCACGCTGGAGGGCATGCTGTACGGGGCGATGCAGGGCGTTGGAGAGCACTTCACATCGGCATACGCGCTCGCTTTAGGCGCTACCAACGGGCAAATTGCGGTGCTGGTGTCTGCGCCGCAACTTCTCGGGGCTGCTACCCAAGTGGTCGCCGCGCGGATGGGCAACCTCATCCGTCGTCGGAAACGCTGGCTCCTAGCGGCAGCGCTTGGACAAGACCTGCTGTGGCTGCCTGTGCTCTTCCTTGGCTTCTTGTCGCTGCCTGATAGTTGGGCCGTGTGGTGGCTCATCGGCATGTTGGCAGCCTACACCGCCTTCAGCGCCCTGGCTTCTCTGGTATGGGGCAGCATTATCGCCGAGGTGGTGCCGGACCGCATCCGCGGGCGGTATTTTGGAGGGAGAAGCCGCTGGGCAACGCTGGCAAACATGGGGGCGTTTTTTGCTGCCGGCGGGTTGCTGTACTTGCTGCGCGATCAGGGACTCTGGGGATTCGCCGGCGTGTTTGGCCTGGCCTTTGTGTTCAGGGCGCTATCCAGCGGCCTGCTGACCACCCTGGTGGAAGTCCCCCATACGGCTGAAGCGCACACGCCCCTTGGATTCGGAAGGTTTACGCGAGAGTTGTTCACCACAAACCTTGGGCGGGCGCTGCTGTACTTCTTCGCAGTTTCCTTTGTGGTGAACCTGGCCTCTCCCTACTTCACCCCCTACATGCTGAGAGATCTGAAGTTCAACTATCTGACCTTCACGTTGCTTGAAATGGCGACGATTGTGGGGTCAGTGTTGTCAGTGACGCAGTGGGGTGCAGTGGCTGACAGGGCGGGCAACCGGCGGATGTTGCAAGTATCCGGCGCGTTGATCGGCGTCGTGCCGTTGTTGTGGCTTTTCTCAAGCAATGTGTATTGGCTTGCGTTCGCTCAACTCTATTCGGGCGTGGTGTGGGCCGGGTTCAATCTAGTCTCGGTAAACTTTATCTACGACGCCACGGCGCCAGAGGGCAGGATTGCCTATCTGGGCTACTTCAACGCCGGCGTTGGCCTGGCGGTGGCGACGGGCGCTCTCGCGGGCGGCGTACTGCTTCACTATCTGCCACAGGTCAATGGCTCGGCGATGCTGAGTATTTTTCTCGTGTCCGGCGTCTTGCGCCTCCTGGTGGGAGCGGTCTTTCTGCCGCGCATCCAAGAGGTGCGGCGCGTCCGCGAGACGAAGGCGGCGGAACTCTTCCACATCCTATTGGGCGGCAGCACCGTCCACCGGCCCTCTCATCATGGGCGGATATTCCATAGCCTGCGACTGCACGGCCATAAGGACTAGGCCGAATATGCCAAGCCGAAAGGGGTGACGGGACGTATAATAAGATATGACCCTAAGAAAGGCGTCCTATGGCATCGCCTTCGGTATTGGTAGTTGAAGACGAAGTGAACCTGCTGCAGGCACTGCGCTATAACCTGGCCCGGGAGGGCTATACGGTTACGACTGCGGAGGATGGCGTGGCGGGGTTGGAGGCGGCGCGCTCGTCCCGTCCCGACCTGGTGATATTGGACGTCATGTTGCCCAAGATGGACGGCTTTGAGGTGTGCCGGATGCTCCGTAAGGAGAGCAGCGTGCCCATCCTGATGCTGACAGCCCGGGACGAAGAGATTGACCGAGTGGTCGGCCTGGAGCTTGGCGCGGATGATTACGTGCCGAAGCCCTTCAGCATGAGAGAACTAATGGCGCGAGTGAAGGCGATGCTTCGCCGCTCGCGCATGGGTGCTGCACCGACAGACAGAGAACCGCCGAAGGTACTGCGCGCGGGAGACATTGAGATTGATTTGACCGGGCATACGGCCAAGCTCCAGGGACAACTGATGGACCTCAAGCCCAAGGAGTTTGACCTGCTATCGCTCTTGGTGAGTCACCCCGGACGAGCTTACACCAGGGAACAGATGCTGGCGCAGCTCTGGGGGTATGACTACGTTGGGGACGCGCGCACCGTGGACGTGCACATACGGTGGCTACGAGAGAAGATTGAAGAGGACTCAAGTCGTCCCAAACACATCATAACGATACGAGGCGTCGGCTACAGGTTTGAGGGATAGCATGTTTCATAGCAGAAAACGCATTAGAGTCAGATCAAGCTCTGGACTGGTCGCTGACCAGCAATAGATCGCGTTGATGCTGGGGCGCTGTCGTGGCAGTCGCCGTGTGGTGGGGCTGTCGCACTGGAATGTACCTTCCACCAAGAATGCGTACGTAGGTAAGGAAAAGCACAATAGCGCTGGATACAAAGTACAGGAGCATTGACCATGCCGAGCCGCTATCCGTGCCGGCGAGAACGCCATGAGCTGTGGCGAGGGCGTATGTCAGGAATCCCATGTAGTGGAACGCTCTCCAAACTCGTTGGCCGCCAATGCGCTCGCGGACATAGAAACTCCAGGTCAGAAGCACAATGAAGTAGCCGGAAAGCACACCGAGGCCAACTGCAAATGGACGGTACGAAGAAAGGAACGGGAGGGAAATCTCCCACAAACGAAAAGGCACGGCGCGATCAAAGAGCAGCGCCCCGCCATGCAGGGCAATTGCAATGATGGCAAGAAAGGCAAGGGACTTATGGGTCTCTGACGCCAACGGGATCGGGACCCACTTCATCAACAGTCGGGAGCTAGTAAACAGGCCCCATATTGTACTCAATGCGAGAAGAAGGTAGGCGGTCATGCCCGCGGCACGGCTCGTGAACCAAGCCGCCTTGCCGCCGTCCAAAGAAAAAAGGTTATCCAACAAGTTCCCAAACAGCAACGCCCCAAGAGCTATGCCACACGCCGTGCCAATCCATGCTGACTTGTTCATTTGAGCGCCTCCGCGCTGGATAATGGTAAAGCAGAACTGCCATGGACCAATCCCTGCCAGCCAGCGGTGGCACGAAGGGTACCATCGGCGCATGTAATGAGGGCTTTGCCCCCCAACTTCTCTTGAAGCCACAACATTCCGGCTTCGCCGCCGAGAAGCAACCCAACCTTCGCTGCTATTTCGCTGGTCTCCGCCGTCTTCCCTTGAACGGTGACGCTGACCAGGTCGGTTTCAGATGATTGGCCCGTGCGCGGGTCAATCAGATGGTGCGCTTTCCTCCCATCTGACCTGGTCCAAGTCCTGCGATACGTGCCGGACGTTGCCACCGCCCCGTCCTTCAGGATCAAATAGTCCAGGTCATGCTGAGGCTGGAAAGGGTCCTCCACAGCCACGCACCATCCGTCCGATTCCAGACTGTTGCCCCGCGCAACCATGTCACCTCCCGCATCTATCAGTAAGCCGTCCACAGAGCGTAGCATTTCCGCCGCCCTATCTACCGTCCAACCTTTGACGATGCCGCCCAAGTCCAGGCCAACACCGTCATTCAAGCGTACCGTCCGTTGGCCGCCGGCGCTCTCAATTAAGTCAACGTGCTGGAAACCAAGGGCGGGCGTTTGGGCGTCCATGAGCGGATGACTAGGGCCTTCCGACACAATACGCTCAAAACTCTTGTCGTATCCGGCCAGACGCAGAGCATGGAGTACCGTAGGGTCAAACATTCCCAGGGTGGTCCGCCACCAGGCTTGGGAGCGCAGGAGGACATCCCATAGCTGAGGAGAGGGATTTTCCACATAACCACAAGTGTTAAGGGAGGTCAATTCACTTTCCGCGCGGAAACGGCTGAACCTCGCCTCTTCCTGTTCAAAGAGTCCACGTACCTGTTGGAGGAGGTTCTGGACTCTCGTGTCGGCAGCGCTGTCCACGATAGTGACCGTTATCTCCGTGCCCATTGCATGGAACTGCGTTTGGATCTCGTGAAACATTTCGCCCTCTAGGACGCCCGTGTCCTTGCTTTGGGACGCGGGACGACGATGACCCTTGGAACCGCTGCCGCAGGCGCTTGCGCGGCTGTTGCCGCACGCTGCGGCACGGTGGCCGACGTGGCGTCCTGCGGTACCTGGGTTGGACCGTTCGCAAGGGGGACGCCGCGTGCGAAGTCAGCAGCCGTGGAAGCACCAGTCAATGCACTCGCTTGTGTGGTTGCTCCCTCGTGCGTACTAAATGTCTTGTCGGCGGCGGAAATGCCGGCATAGGCAAGGCCGAACGCCGCCAATGTGGTTGCGGCTAGGCCCAGGTGCAATCGGATGTAGTCTCGGTTCTTTGAGTGAGCCATTGGATGCATCCTCCCGAATTAGTCGTCTTTATCGTGACGCTCCAGGAATTTCCCTAGCGTCCCACTCAGGAACCCTCCTTTGCCCGCGTGTTCGTCCCTTTCGTCGTCATCATCGTAGTCATCGTAGTCATCGTGGTCATCGTCGTCTCTTCCGTACTGGCCGGTCTCAATGCCTGCGAACGGATCAGACTGAACGTCACCCGGTGCTGGGGCAGGGGAGCCATCGGGATAAACGTAGACCGTTTCTGTCCCCGCGACTGCGCTAACGGAACGGTCTGTAGCAGCATCAGGCGTGACTGTGTTGGGCAAATACACAGCGGACTGCTCAGGCAAGGGTTGCGTTGCCCCAGGCTGTAGCGGATCGGTAGTCGTACCAGCTGTTCCCTCTCCGGCTTGGCTGGTGTTGGAGAGGAACAATATGAACAATACACCGGCGATTACTGCCGTTGTGAGCCACCCCGCCAAATAGATGGATGCCTTAGTCATGTTGCTACCGTCCTCCCTGTGCGTTTATTTCATTTCTTACTGTACAGGTGGAGGGTTAGGCGGCCCTGAGAAGACTCTGGGAAATTTCCCAGGAAGCCTGCACTTCAATGTGCTACAGTCAAAGTGCAGCGCAACAAGGAGGAACAGAGTGCGGATTCTGGTTGTAGAAGACGAAGAACGCCTGGCACGCGCCATCCGTCGCGTATTGGAGATGGAGAGCTACCAGGTGGATGTAGCGCAGGATGGGGCGATTGCGGTTGCTCTGGCCCAAGATTCTGCATACGAAGTCATTCTTCTTGACGTGCTCTTGCCCGTAATGAATGGTTTCCAAGTATGCCGAGTTCTTCGTGAGTCCGGGAATCATACGCCCATCATTATGTTGACCGCTCTGGGTGAAGTTGAGGATAGGGTGCGAGGGTTGGACACGGGAGCAGACGACTACCTTATGAAGCCCTTTTCCTTTGACGAGTTGCTTGCGCGTATCCGGGCCTTGCTTCGCCGCAGGCCTGAGCTCGTCGCAGAGTCTGTTTTGACCGTGGCAGACCTTGAGTTGGATAGGTTGCGGCATGTGGTAAAGCGGGGCGACGCTGTTATTGAACTGACGCCCACAGAGTTCCGGCTGCTGGAGTTGCTGATGCGGAATCCAGGGCAAGTATTAAGCCGGGCGCGAATCCTTGAGCGGGTATGGGGATACGCCTACGAAGGTGAAAGCAGCATTGTGGAAACATACATTCACTACCTGCGGGATAAACTGGACGTCAAAGCAAAGAAGAAACTCATCAGAACCATTCGGGGCGTCGGTTACACCATGACGGACGGGGCATAATGTTCCGGAACGCAGCCCTTCGCCTGGCGCTGTTTAGCGCCCTTGTCATTTTGGTGATTCTGGCCCTCTCCGGGACGGCCACCTATTTTTCTGTCCGATACTTGATCAGCAATCGCCTTGCTAATGACCTCTATCGCGCGGCTGACGCCTTTCAGCAATCTGCTCCCTTCCAACAAGTTTTTCCAGGCGGCGCGCTGCTTGGCGCAAAGGGTAGTGACCATGTAGCACATACACTGCCCACTGCGTTCCCAACTCTGTTGTTTGACGCCACTGGGCAACAGGTGGGGGCTGTAAACGTCACCGAAGGCGAAGAAGAAGAGAGAGAAGAATCAGACCATCCCGAAGAGCGTGATGATTCCGCGGAAGGAGCAAATCTTTCTCTCACAAAGGCGCTAGCTGGGCAGCCTGACATGCGATCTGTGAGATCAGGCGACCACCGGTCCCAGATTCTGTCTTTGCCCGTGGTGTGGGAATCCAAGATTGTCGGCGCAGTGCAGTTCGCAGCCCGTAGGGATGAAGATGTTCGGCTGCTTGGATTGCTCCAGATGAGTTTGCTTGGGGTAGGGTTGGCTGGCCTTCTTGCCGCACTGGGAGGTGGTTATATGCTCTCATTGAAAGCCGTTTCTCCCCTGCAAGAGGCATTTCGCCGGCAAGGCGAATTCATTGCAGATGCCTCCCATCAACTCAGGACTCCCGTTGCTGTCATCCGCGCCGACGCCGAGGCTCTTAGCCGGTCCCTTAAGAACGTGCCGTTGGAAGACGCTCAACTCTTAGAAGACCTCATTGCCGAAGCCGACCTCATGGGTCGCGTAATTCAACAACTGATTGCCGGAGCCAGGCTTAACGCCAACGGGCAACAAGTCCGGGAGCCGGTGGACCTGAAGGCGATGATGCACCAAGTGGTTGAAGCCCTTGGACCTTTGGCCCGACAGAGAGACATCACGATTTCAGAGGACATTCAACTGCCGGGGGATGTTTTTGCGAAGGGAGACCCAATCCAACTTCGCCTTGCTCTAATGGGCATTCTTGACAATGCTGTGAAGTACAACAATCCTGGAGGCCTGGTGACCGTAACAGTGGAGGGCACCGGCCGTTGGGGAAAGATAACGATAGCCGATACGGGGCCAGGCTTAACTCGCGAGGAGGCAGCCAGGGTATTTGACCGCTTCTATCGCGGATCAAGCGGGCGAGCGCGAGCAGCCGATGGCGCCGGCCTTGGTTTGCCAATTGCGCTGCAAATAGCCCGCGCCCATGGCGGCGACTTGACCCTTTCTAGTGAGCCAGGTCATGGTGCCAAAGTCATGCTTACCTTGCCCCGGATAGACTGAACTATCAAATACATAGGTCTCTTCGGATACACAGCACTAGGGCCTAGATGGAGTCTGTTGCCCTATCAGTCATAGTAACTCCGTAATTACGCTTATGGTATCGTTGGTGCTGTATCATTCAATGAGAAGTCTTTGCTCTTCTTTCCCCTGTCTCACTGCTTTCTACCCGACTTCAAAGACTCCGGCCCCTTATACTGACAAGTAGCTTACCAGGTAAACGGGATGAGATTTTACCAAACACTCCGGTGGCGCATTGCTATCGCTTACACGGTCCTTATCCTTGTGTCTTTGGGCTTCGTCAGCGTGTACCTCGTCACCTACGTGCGTCACGCTTTTCTAGAAGACCTGCAAGAACGATTGGAGAGCGAGGCGTTGCTCATAGCCGATGCTGCGTCTCCCGGGCTAGCATCGTCCGCCGCCGATCCAACTGGGCTGACGTCCCTGGTCCAACGGCTTGGCAGTCTGGCTGATATTCGTGTGACCCTTATTACTCCTGACGGCACTGTCGCGGCGGACAACTGGGAGAATCCGTCCGATATGGAGAATCATAGCAACCGTCCCGAGTTCATGCAGGCCCTGGGAACAGGCGAGGGCGTAGCCTCGCGCCTGAGCACCACCGTGCAGCAAGAAATGTTGTACGTGGCCGTGCCCGTCAAGCAAGGGGACAGGCTTGTGGGCGTCGCTCGCGTTGCTGTTCCCACTGCCAGGATACATGCCAGCGTCAACCGGATCATCGCCACGGTTGGCGTGTCGGGTTTGACGGTTGCGCTGCTTTCCGTCGTGCTTGGCTTCTATCTGGCGCACCGCACGTCTCGCTCCGTCCGTTCCGTGACGGAAGGGGCGCGCTATCTGGCCAAAGGAGAGCTGGAACACCGCGTACAGGCGACGGCTATGGACGAGACGCAGGAGCTTGCAGGGGCGTTCAACTCTATGGCGACTGCCCTGCGTGACATGGTGCGCAACCTGTCCGAGGCGCACGGCAAGCTTTCGGGAGTGCTTGAGACTATGGCCGACGGCGTGATTGTTATTGATGAAGAGGGCAGGGTGGAACTGATGAACCAGTCTGCCTTGCGCTTCTTGGCTCTCACGGGCGATCAGGGAACGGGCGAAACGTTTATGGCGGTGGTCCGCGACCACGAGCTGCGGCAACTGGTAACGTCATGCCGGCAGCAACGAATGCTTCAACGCACAGAGGTGGAATTGCTGCGTCCTCGCCGTTTTTTGAGCGCCATCGCTTCCCCGGTGGAAGACGGGGGCAATCGCGTGTTGCTCCTGCTGCACGATCTCACCAATCTTCGCCAGGTGGAAACGACGCGACGAGAGTTCGTGAGCAACGTTTCCCACGAACTCCGCACGCCGCTAGCCTCCGTGCGGGCAATGGTGGAAACGCTGGAAGACGACGCACTGCACGACGAGGAAGCCGCCAAGGACTTCCTACGGCGTATCCACAGGGAGGTGGACTGGATGACCAGCCTCGTGAACGACCTGCTGGAGTTGGCTCGTCTGGAGAGCGGCCAGACCATTCTACGTTTAGAGCCGACGAATATCGCGGCGCTTGTGGAAGAATCAGTCGCAGCGCTGCGCATGAAGGCGGAAGACAAAGGCGTCATGCTGACGGCGGAAGCGCTCAACGATCTTCCCCTGGTCACAGTGGACAGCGACCGTCTTCGCCAGGTGCTGCTGAATTTGCTGGACAACGGGATCAAGTTTACGCAGCCACAGGGCAAGGTGACGATGACAGGCGGGCGGGTCTTGGAAGGCGTGAGAGTTGACGTGCGGGACACGGGCATAGGCATAGCCCCGGAGCACCTGCCCCATATCTTTGAGCGGTTCTACAAGGTGGAACGCGGGCCACGCGACCGCGGGTCCGGGTTGGGACTGGCGATTGTGAAACACATCGTCCATGCCCACGGCGGCACAGTATCCGTAGAAAGCAGGGAGGGCAAGGGCAGCACGTTCAGTGTTACCTTGCCGATTGCGCGGTAGAAGTCCATCTTCGTCAGCGCGAACGGCCTGAATCTAGAGACGTAAAAGCCCCAAACAGGCTAACCGAAGGTTGGCCTGTTTGGGGCTTTCCTATTGTTTGGGAGGATGGGATGACCTCAATCCACGCATAAGTGGCAAAAACTGCCCACGAGCGTTAACGTCACCATAACTTTCCGTTCACCTTTGCTTGCTAGCATGAGAAGTGTAAAGAAAGAACAGAGCAACCCAAGCAAAGGAGGACAGCATGGCGGTGGAACAGGAAGACCGGCTGCAACCGGAAATATTGCTGCAAGCCACGACGGGGGGGCGACGCAAGGCATCGTGGCGGCAGCGCATGAGCCAACTGTGGGTGCGCGTGCTGCGAATGCTCGTCCCGTCGGCGCCCATCGCCGGTTTGTGTCCGGCGTGCCAAGCGCGTATGGAGCTAGCCAAGGAAACGCGCCTTGCTCCAGAGGATTGGGAGAAGGGCACTATGGATGAAGGCCCAACGATTGTACAAGGCATCCGCTTCTGGGCCTGTCCGCAATGCGGGCTGACGGACCTACAGCGCTACGGCTATATGGTAGGCATCTACCCACACAGGGAAGGTTAACAGTCCATTAACAATCCGCTAAAGAACGGTTAATAGAACATGCCTACCGTGAAGGTAGGCCGAAAGGAAAGGTAACGTGCGTCTTATCAAATCTAAGTGGACCAACCGGGTGGTTCTTGCTCTAGGAGGCGCTCTGGCTGCGGGTCTCATGGTAGCCTGTAGCAGTCCAACGCCAACTGCAACCCCCGTACCTCCTACGGCAACACCAACGACCACCCCTTCAGTCACCACGCCAACTTCTACACCCCTACCCACGGCTACTCCGGCCTCGGCAGCCGTGGCCTTCAACCCCTGTCCCACGAAGGGCATCAAGTCTCTGACGGCGGCGGGCGCAACCTTCCCCTATCCGCTGTACTCCAAGGTCTTTGACCAGTACAACAAGTTGTGCGGCGTGCAGGTGAACTATCAGTCCATTGGATCTGGCGGCGGCATCGCAGCGCTCCAGGCGCAGACAGTGGATTTTGCCGGGTCGGACGCCGTCATGTCGGATGCTCAGAAGCAACAGGCCAAGGGTGGCGCCGTGCTGCACATCCCGACGGTCGCCGGCGCTGAGGCCATCATTTTCAATCTGCCCGGCATTCAACGGGGTCAGTTGAAGCTGACGTCAGACGTTCTGGCGGACATCTACCTGAAGAAGATTGCCAAGTGGAACGACGCTCGCATCACGGCCCTCAACCCGGGACTGGCGCTACCCAACACAGATATCGCCGTGGTACACCGGTCCGACGGGTCCGGCACCACGTTCATCTTCACAAACTATCTGAGCAAGGTGAGCACGGAGTGGAGCAGCAAGGTCGGCTTTGCCACCTCCGTGAACTGGCCCGGAGATATAGGAGGCCAGGGCAACGAGGGTGTGGCGAACCAGGTGAAGCAGATCCCCGGAGCCATTGGCTACGTGGAGCTTGCTTACGCCCTGCAAAACAACATGGTGTGGGCCCAAATGAAGAATAAGGCCGGGGTGTATCTGGAGCCCAGTCTGGACGGCGCATCGGTGGCTGCGGACGTGCCCAGCCTGCCGGACAACATGCAAGTAGTCGTTACGGATAGCGACAATCCAAAGGCGTATCCGATAACCGGTTTCACGTGGCTGCTGGTCTACGAGAACCAAGCCGACCCGGCCAAGGCGGACGCCGTGGCAAGGCTGGCCTGGTGGATGACCCACGATGGGCAGCAGTACACTACTCCGCTGCACTACGCTCCGCTGAAGGGTGCGGCGGTAACCAAGGTTGAATTGCTAATCAAGAGCATCAAGGTCAACGGCGCTCAAGCGCTGCCTTAGCGAAACTCCCAAGGCGGGCCGCTACCAAAGGCAAAGAAGCCTATCACGTAGCGGCCCGCACTTTGGCGGTCAGGCGGCCCGGAGAAGGAAAAGCATGGCGACCCAGCAGGAGGAAAAGGCCCAAACTGTAAGGACACCGTCCTCAGGCTTCACTGGCCGGGTACGACGCTCCAAAGAAGCAGTGAACCCCGGCGACCGTGTCTTCTATAACGTCACCCGTCTTCTGGCGCTTGGCGTCGTCGTGCTGGCGTTGCTTCTCGTCATGGAGCTTTTTCACGGGGCCTGGGAGTCCATCCAGAAATTCGGCCTAGGCTTCCTGGTGGGAACGACGTGGGACCCAGTAGCAGAACAGTTCGGCACGCTTCCTACAATTATCGGGACCCTGGTCAAATCTGCTCTGGCTTTGCTCATCGCCGTGCCCATAAGTATCGGCTCGGCGATTTACCTTGCCCTGTATGCCCCTAAGTTCTTACGTACCCCCTTGTCCTATCTGGTGGAATCCCTGGCAGCCATTCCCAGCGTCATCTTCGGCATGTGGGGCCTGTTTATTCTGGTGGTGTACGTGGTGCGCCCCCTACAGATATGGCTCAAGGCGCACCTGGGGTGGATCCCGCTCTTTTCCGGGCCGGCGGTCTATGGCGTGGGCGTGCTGGCGGCGGCGTTGATGCTCGCGGTCATGATTGCTCCCATCATTACCGCAATCTCCCGGGACATGATCCGTTCGGTGCCGCGTTCGCAGATGGAAGGGATGCTGGCGCTGGGGGCTACGAAATGGGAGGCTGTGCGAATGGTGGTCCTGCCCTACGCGCGCACCGGCATTATCGGCGCGGTCATACTGGGGCTTGGGCGCGCCGTAGGCGAAACTATGGCGGTGACCATGGTGGGAGGCAACGCCTTCAAGCTGCTTACATCGCTCTTTGACCCGGTACACAGCATGGCAAGCCAGATAGCCTCGGAGTTCGCGGAGGCTGCCACCAGTCTGTACGTTTCATCGCTCATCTACGTAGGGCTTGTGCTGTTTGGAATTACCATCATCATCAGCATACTTGCCCAACTCCTGATCTGGCGGCTTTCAAAGGGCAGAGTAGCGGTGTTGGACTAGGCTTATGGCAATTACAACGCAGCCCTCCTCCTCTCTCACGAGACAAGACGCTCGCTATCGCTACCGGAAGACGATGGACCGCGTTGCTACCGCGTGCATGGCATTGTGCACGCTGGTGACGGTGGCGATGCTGGCTGTCATTCTGGGGTACGTGGTAATCAGAGGCATCACCTCTATCAACTGGGCGTTCTTCACGGCGCTGCCGAAACCGGTGGGCGAAACGGGCGGAGGCATTGCCAATGCTATCGTCGGCACGCTTATCATCGTTGGGATGGGGGCGTTACTCGCTGTGCCTATTGGGGTGGGCGCTGCGGTGTTCGTCAATGAGTTCAACAGCCGGAAGCTGCGCCGTCTGGTGCGCTTCATCGCAGATGTCCTGACGGGCGTGCCGTCCATTGTGGTGGGCCTGTTCGTGTACACCATGGTGGTGACGAGCATAGGTGGGTTTTCGGCGTTTGCGGGGGCGCTGGCGTATGCCATTATTATGATTCCCATCATCCTTATCAGCGCCCATGAAGCATTGCGCTTGGTGCCGTCCTCGTTGCGGGAAGCTGCGCTGGCCTTGGGCGTGCCGCGATGGCGCGTCATTCTAAGCGTGGTGCTGCCGACTTCACGGCGCGCGTTGACCACCGGCCTGGTGCTGGCGACGGCGCGGGCCGTGGGCGAAACAGCGCCGATGATCTTCACTTCGTTCGGAAACGCCTTCTGGAACTGGAACATCTTCAAGCCCATGGCCACGGTGCCGCTAGTTATCTATCGCTATGCGACGGGCCCCTATGATGACTGGCACCGGCAAGCATGGGCTGCATCGTTTGTACTGGTCGTGGTGGTGCTGCTGGCGAGCTTATTTACGCGCTTGCTCCTGCGGGGTAAATACGAGGATTAGGTCATGACTCTGTCGGAACAGCTAGGCATCAAAGTAGAGCCAAAGGCCACGGGACCGGGTATTGCTCCCGAAGCCCTACAGGAGCGCCTTGTCCTGGACAACATCCACGCGTACTTTGACAAGTTCCAAGCCATCAACGGCATCAGCCTCAACATACACGGCAAGCAGGTGACTGCCATCATAGGGCCTTCCGGCGCCGGCAAGTCTACGTTGCTGCGGTGTATCAACCGCATGCACGAGGAGGTGACGGGAGGGCGAGTGACAGGGCGCATCCTGCTGGATGGCGAAGATATACTGGCGAAGAGCGCGGACCCGGTGCTTGTGCGCCGGCGCGTGGGCATGGTGTTTCAAAAACCGAATCCTTTTCCTACCATGTCGGTGTTGGAGAACGTCGTAGCGGGATGGAGGCTCAACCGGTTTTTCAAGAATAAGCTAGACTTGCAGGACAAGGCCGAGCAAGCGCTAAGGAAAGCGGCGCTGTGGGATGAGGTGAAGGAGAAGCTGCACCAGCCGGGGACCGCTCTCTCTGGCGGCCAACAACAGCGGCTGTGCATCGCCCGGGCGCTGGCGGTGGAGCCGGAGGTGCTGCTGATGGACGAGCCGTGCTCGGCCCTTGACCCCATTGCCACTTTTGCTATTGAAGACCTCATGCGAGAGTTGTCCCAAGAGCTGACCATTGTGATTGTGACGCATAACATGCAGCAGGCGGCCCGAGTGTCCCACCGGACAGCCTTTATGATGGGAAACGCACAACGCGCCGGGGAATTGGTGGAGTATGGGCTCACTCATCAAGTGTTTACGAACCCCAAGGATGAGCGTACTGAAGCCTACATCACGGGACGTTTCGGTTAGATAGGGACACGTACATGACTACTCCTGGAATGCCCAGACCTGCCCACGGGTCAAGAACCGACTTTGACCGCGAGCTCCGCCAGCTACAGGACAACCTATTGGAGCTGGGGAGCATGGTGGAAAAGGCGGTGGCAAAGGCCATCACCGCGCTCAAAGAGCGGGACTTGGAGATGTCCCATCTGGTGGTTGCAGAAGACGACCTGATTGACCGCAAACGCTACCAGTTGGAAGAGCAATGCGTGGAGCTTATCGCCACACAGCAGCCGCTGGCCCGGGACCTGCGTGTCATTATCTCTGTGCTGCACATCTCGGTGGAGTTGGAGCGCATGGGGGACTACGCGGAGGGCATTGCCAAGATCAGCATCATGATGGGCAACGAGCCTCCCCTGAAGCCGTTAATAGACATCCCGCGCATGACGGAGAAAGCTACCGACATGCTGCGGCGGAGCCTGGATGCGCTGGTGAAGCGAGATGCGGTAGCCGCCGAAAAGGTGTGCTATGACGACGATGAAGTGGATGACCTGTACGACCAGGTGTACCGGGAACTGCTGTTCTTCATGCTCCAGGACCCCAGGACGGTGCAACGGGCAACCTATCTGCTCTGGGTGGCCCACGATCTAGAGCGTTTGGCAGACCGCGCCACCAACATCGCCGAGCGGGTGATCTTTCTTGTCACCGGCAAAATGGTGGAGATCAACGTGTCCAAGTATTAGGCGACCCTATTCACACACACCCGGACTTGAGAGCAAGACACGAAACTTGAAGGCCCGTCTAAAGCGGGCCTTTTCTCTTTTCTCGCCGGTACGCCCATAGCTGGTACAATAGGCTCGCTATGATCCCACTGAGCATGACCGTTGAGAACTTCAAGTGCTACCGGACGGGCGCGCCTACGCTCCACCTGGAGGGCGTACACATCGCGTGCCTGTGCGGCGGCAACGGCAACGGCAAGTCCTCGTTGCTGGACGCCATGACCTGGGCCTTGTGGGGAGAAGAGGTGCACCGCCCCCAGGAGGAGCTTATACACATTGGCCAGATGGAGATGAGGGTTGAGTTGGAGTTCATCGCCGGGGGACGTAAGGAAGGAGAGGGGGCCGGACAGCGCTACCGGGTGCAGCGGCGTTACAGTAAGGGACGCGGCGGGCGCGCAGGCGGCACGGACCTCCAGTTGCAGGTGGCGACAACCGGGCAACCGGGCAACCAGGAGTTTCGCAGCATCAGCGGCAGCGTGGTGAGAGAAACTCAGGCGGCCATCAACAAGTTGGTGGGCATGGACTACGCCACCTTCGTGAACAGCGCCTTTTTGGTACAGGGACGCGCCGATGAGTTCACTACCAAGCGCCCCGCAGAGCGCCAGCGCGTGCTGGCCAAGGTGCTTGACCTGGAGCGATACGACCGTTTGCAGGACTTAGCGAAGGGGAAATCAAGGGAGCGGGCCTCGGCCATACAACTGCTGGCAGGGCAGGCGCAGGCTTGGGACCAACAGCTTGCCCAACGTCCGGAGCACCATGCGGAGCTGCCGGTTGTGGAAGAAGCGATGGCCGCCACGGGCAAGGAGCTGGCGTCAGGCCAGGCGGAGCAAGCAACGTTACGAGACGAGGCTGCCTCGCTGCGGGAGCGTAAGCGGGAACTGGAAGACATGGAACGGCAGGCGCAGGGCACTCAGGAGGAACTGCGACAGCTTGAAGGTCAAGCGTTGCAGCACCGTCGGCGCGTCCAGGCGTGGGAGGCCCTCACGGGAAGAGAGCAGGCAATTAATCTCTCTTACGGCAGGTTGCTGGAATTGCGCCAGCGAGATGAAGCCATGAACCGGCTCATGGAGCCGTATGGCCGCCTGCAAGAGCGCTTGTGGGCCGTCCACCAGCGCGCTCAAGACCTACCCCGGCTGGAAAAAGACCTGGCATCGGCGCAAAGTGAGCAGGCAGGGCTGGCCCAACGAGAGGTGGTTGTGGAGGAGCGTCGCCAGGAGTTGCAGAGGTTGGAGGTAGAGCGAGGATCGCTGGCCGCTGAGAACGACCGGTTGCGAGGCGAGATGCAGGAGCTGCGCAAGAAGGTGGACATGCTGGCCCTGGGCGATGCCCGTTGCCCGCTGTGCGGCACGGAGTTGGGGACGGATGGACGGAAGCACATTGAGCAGGAGTACGCTGGGCAGGGGCGGACGATGGCGGATTTGCACCGACAGAACCAGGCGCGCCTTCGTGTTGTGGAACCCCGCTGCAAGGAGCTAGAGGAATGGTCGCGGCGGGAAGAACGGGATGTGGCGGAACGCCGCAGGACGCTGCTTGCCCGTGTTGGATCGCTTGGCCAGCAGGCAGAAGAGGCAAGGAAAGCGCCGGCTGAGTTGGCGCTCGTGGAAAACGAGCTGGGGACGCTGGCCTATGATCCCGCCGGCCACAAGCAGATGCGGGATGTGCTGAAAGGCCTGTCCGTCGCGGAGCAGGACCATCGCCTGTTGCAGGACGCGAAGGGAGGGTTGCCTGAGGAACGGGAGGCGTTGGCGCGGGTGGAGGGGATGATCGTGCGGCGGAAAGAGGAGGCTTCAAAGAGCGAGGCGCGCCGTCAGACTCTGCGTTTGGAGACGGCTGACTTGCCTACCGTGGAGGGCCGTCTACGAGAGGCGGAGGCGCGCTTGGCCCAGACGCAAGCCAGGCAAGGGCAATTGGTCGCACGTAAAGGCTATCTGGAGGAGCGTCTGCGAGAATACGAAGCACTGGAGCTGAGAAAAGCGGAGGCTGGGAAACAGCTTGCCGCCCTCGCCCAGGAACGACAGGTGTACGACGACCTGGCGACGGCTTTTGGGCGCACGGGCGTGCAGGCGCTCATCATAGAGGCGGCTATTCCGCAATTGGAGGAGCAGGCCAATACCCTGTTGGGACGCATGACGGACAACACCATGCATCTTCGGTTGGAGACGCAGCGAGAGACGCAGCGCGGCGGCGCGGTGGAAACGCTGGAAATCAAGGTGGCGGACGCCTTGGGCACACGCAGCTACGAGACCTTCAGCGGCGGAGAGGCGTTTCGCATCAACCTGGCGTTGCGCATCGGGCTGTCCAAGATGCTGGCGCACAGGGCGGGCGCGCCGCTGCCGACGCTGTTCATTGACGAGGGCTTTGGCACGCAAGACGCCGCCGGCAGGGAGCGCATCCTGGATGTCATCAATTCCATTGCCGATGACTTTGAGTGCATCCTGGTGATCACGCACATGGAGGAAGTCAAGGATGTTTTCCCAGTGCGCATAGAGGTGCAGAAGACCGAGGTGGGGTCTACTTTCGTCATGGCGTAACAGCCGCCCATCAGCACAAAAGGAGCGCCGCCCGGACACGTCGGGACGGCGCTCCTTTTGTTACTACGAGATGACCTCATGTTTTGTTGTTGGAGGTGATGCGGCGGCCCTGGCCCCTTGCTGCAACTTGATCTCCCTGATGAAAGCCGTGGCAATGAGTGCCGCGACCATGAGGGCGGTGCTCAGCAGGAATACCTCGGCAATAGCGTGGGATAGGGATAGCTTGAGGGCGGTGAGGAGCTGGACCAGAAGGCCGGCGCCATCTGTGCCTGCCGCTTGGCCGAACTGCGAGGCAAGCTGCTGTTGAGCTGCGGGGTTAACGAGAGCCTGTGGATTGTGGGCCAGGCCGCTGAATCCCGCTGGCCCCAAAGCGTCCTGCACTTGTTGCGGAACGGTGGAAGCGAGATCAGAGGCAAACCGGTTGGTCATCACCGAGCCAAAGATCGCTAGGCCGATGGTCCCGCCGATGGACCGGAAGAACTGGGTCGTTGAAGTAACAACGCCCAAGTACTGCCTGGAGACTGCGTTCTGCACGGCAATAGTAAACAGTGGGAAAGTAGTGCCGATGCCGAAGCCCATGATCACGATAAAGAGGACAGCCTCGCCGTACCTGGTCTGCGGCGTCATACGTGAGAGCATGAACAGCGCGACGACAACGATGGACAGGCCGATGACCCCCTGGGTGCGATAGTGGCCGCCCGTGCGGGACAGGAGCTGGCCGGAGACGATGCCGCCGAAGACGACCCCCAGAGACATTGGGGTGATGAAGCTGCCGCTGGCGGTAGCGGTTGCTCCCAAGACGCCCTGGAAGAACAGAGGTACAAAGATGATGCCGCCAAACATGGCAAAGCCGGTCAGGAAAACGACCACCATGGATAGGCTGATGATGCTGTTCTTGAACAGAGAGAGTGGAATGATCGGCTCGGGAGCCTTTTGCTCTCTATAAACGAACGCGGCGGTCATCAGCAAGGAGAATGCGATGGGACCGAGTACCTGGGCCGATCCCCAGGGATGCTGAGAGCCAGCCCAGGAAAGGGCAAGGAGCAAGGGCACCACGGCAAGCACCAGGGTTATGACACCCAGATAGTCTATGCGGTGGGAACGCATGGCAGGCTTGAGATGAGGGAAGAAAAAGAGGAACACAAGGACCACTGGAATACCGATGGGCAAATTGACAAAGAACACCCAGTGCCAACTGAGGTTGTCGGTGAGGAAACCGCCCAGCGCCGGGCCTATGACGGAGGAGATGCCGAAGACGCCGGCGACAAAGCCCTGATACTTGCCGCGTTCGGAAGGCGGGAAGAGGTCGCTGATGGTGATAAAAGCGTTCGCAATCATGACGCCGGCGCCGATGCCCTGAAAGCCTCGGAAGAGAATAAGCTGCGTCATGCTGCTGCTGATACCGGAAAGCGCGGAACCGATGAGGAACACAACGATACCGCCGATGTAGAACCACTTGCGGCCGTACATATCGGTCAGGCGGCCTACCACCGGCGTCACAGCCGTGGAAGTGACGAGGTAGGCGGTAGTTACCCACGTGTAGCGGTCAAAGCCGCCCAGATCGGCGATGATCCGTGGCATTGCCGTGCCGACGACGGTCTGGTCAAGGGAGCCGAGGAACATGGCCAGCATGACCCCAACCATGGTCAAAACGACCTGCCGCGTTGGGAGGGGTTGAAACTCCTGGTCAAAGGGCATCGCTTGCGAGCCGGCGTTGCCCTGGGGGGAACGCTCTTTGGGACCTTGCATAGGCCGCAACTCCTTGTTCATGCCGCACCTTGTGGGTAAGCGCCAGCCCTATTCTAGCAAAACCATAACGACAAGATACCGCTCAGGGGTCTAGAGATTTTGCTTGAAATGTAGTAATTTATCTAGTCGTTAGGTAGATGCCTTCTCATGGCAGTCTCCTGGTCTGAATGGACGTGATAAAGCATGACGACTGAACGGCGGCCACTTCCTCCCAAGATGTGCCAAGTCTGCGGGAAGCGCAAGTCTTCCCCCAGCATTATGCCTGCGGCCCTTGTGCAGCCGTGGATGGTTGAGACCATCAAGAAGCGCTACCCGGAGTGGGACTCCGACGGCTACATCTGCGTGCAGGACTTGCAGGCCTTTGGCTCGGAGCATGTGCAAGAGGTCATTCAACGCGAACGCGGGGAGTTGACCGAACTAGAGTCCGAGGTGCTGGAGATGTTGCGCCAGCACGAGCTAGTTGCCAAAAACCTCAACCAGGAGTACAACGAGCGACGGAAGTTTGCCGCACGGCTGGCGGACAGACTGGCAGGCTTTACGGGTAGCTGGTGGTATATTGGCCTCATGATCATGGTGACCATCGTGTGGGTTACCTTCAACGCGGTGCAGATACTAGGCAGACAACCTTTTGACCCATACCCCTACATTTTCCTCAACTTATGCCTTAACGTCGCTACTGCTTTGCAAGGACCGGTCATCATGATGAGCCAGAACCGGGAAGTGGAGAGGGACCGTCTGCGAGCCGATAACGAATACAAGGTCAACCTGAAATCTGAACTGGAGATACGGATGCTGACGCAAAAAATGAATCTGCTCATGGACCAGAAATGGCAACGGCTGCTGGAGATCCAGGAGCTCCAGTTGGAGATGCTGGAGCAGCGGCGGCCGGCGCACCAGCCACGACGCAAGGTCTCTATAGACGATGTGATAGGCAAGCCGGCTTAGCAGGTTACGGGAAGAAGGGGAGTACAGAGGGGCAAAGCCCCTTTGCCAGTCCTTCCGGGGAAGGATGAGGGCGTCCCTCAGATATAATTCTTCCCCCTCCCTGATCAGGAGGGGGCCATGGGGATGGTGATCGGGCGTTTTTCAGCACCCCGTTGTGACTTTGCCGCAATAGCCCCAGGCACAGCCTGGGTTGTTGCTCTAGAATGGTACACTGTGCTACCGGATTTGGGCGATAGACAAGCTGCATAGGGGAGCAAGGGTGTGACACAGCCACAAGCGGCGCCGCCGAACGCGGACGAATACAAGAGTTTTGTGGACATGCTGGGTACGGAGATGGTGGAGCGAGCCGATGGCCGTTCCAAGGTGCGCATGGCCATCCGGCCACGGCACATGCAGGGCGCGGGAGTAGTGCAAGGCGGGCTACTGATGGCGCTGGCAGACCAGGCCATTTCCAGTGCGCTGGGCAGCCTGAGTCCCGGTCTGCCTGTAGTAACCATAGAGATGAAGGTCAACTTCATAGCCCCGGCGCGGGATGGCGTCCTCCTTGGCGAGGGGCGCATTACGCACCGGGGCAACCTCATCTCGGTGGGCGAAGCCACAATCACGGACGACAAGGGACGGCTGATCTTGCTAGCCGTTGGGACGTGGATGACCCCCAGACCTCCGGCACGGTAGCCGCCGCAAAAGTTGAAGGCGTGGAGGCGTCGTGGACCAAGAGGTGGTATTCTTCCAGGACAAGGGCGGATTGCTCATCTCCGACCGGCGGGTGATGCTTGGCGGGGTGACGCACCTGCCGAAGGACGTGTCGTCGGCGAAGGTAGTGCGGTCGCGGCCGCACCAGGGCTATGTGCTTGCCTTCATCGGCGTGGGGGCGGTGCTGCTCTTCATCGGCTCAACCCTGGGCGGGTTGCTCGCCGCCGTTGGCTTCTTCCTCATTGCCGCGGGCATGGCGGTGCGCGTGCTGTCCAGGGAGTGGTACGTCGTGTTGGTGACGGTGCGTGGAGAGGAGGCAGCGCTGGTGCGAGCGCGGGACATGCTGTACGCGGATACGGTATGCACCGCAATTACCAGAGCCAGCAAAGCCACCGGCGGCTGGCAACCTCCGCGTCCGGACGACGAGGAGTTGTGAAGTTTGCGGCTATGAAAGGTCAGAATAAGGGGTAAAGGAGTCTACCCCCCACCTCAATCCTCCTCCGCAAGGGGGGAGGAAGCTATTTTCGTAGGAATGACAGAAACCTAGGGTAGGGCAGGGCCGGCGGCCTTGCCCTTTTCTATATGCACGGTCATGGCTGGGGCGACGGGCGCACCGGCAAACAGCGCGGGGTCGGCGGCGGTGACGATGGCCTGCTGGTAGCGAGAGACCTCGGCAAGCACGCGGCGACGGCGGTCCGGGTCCAGCTCGGAGAGGACGTCGTCCAGGAGCAGGACCGGCTCCTGGCGGCGGGTCTCGCGGAGGAAAGTGGCCTCGGCAAGGCGCAGGGCCAGGCCGATGGTGCGCGCCTGGCCTCGGGAGGCATAGACAGCAGCAGGCATGGCGTCAATCGCCAGTAGCAGGTCATCGCGGTGAGGGCCAAGGAGTGTGAGGCCGGCGCGGATCTCCGCGACGCGGCTGTCGGCGATGGCCTGGGGCATGGCGGCGGCGGTCACCGACGGCTGGTAGGCCACGGAGAGGGCCTCACCGCCGGCCAGGGTGCGGTAGGCGTCGCCGGCCAGGGGGGAGAGTCGCTGCACCACCTCTTCGCGGCGGGCAACCACGGCGCTACCCTCCTTGACCAGCTCGGCGTCCCAGAAGTCCAACTCCGCCGGGGCGGCGCGGTTTTCGCGCACCTGGCGCAGGAGGGAGTTGCGCTGGGTGAGCACGCGCTGGTAGCGCTGGAGGGCGCGCAGATAGGGGCGGTCCGCCTGGGAGATGAGGATGTCCAGGAAGCGACGACGACCCGAGGGCGGCCCCAGCACCAGGTCAACGTCGGCTGCGGTGAAGAGGACGGCGTTCATCTGACCCACGAGGCCGGAGGCAGATGTGACTGCGCCGTTGACCCGTATCTCCTTTTGCACCTGCCAGGGGCTGTCGCCTTCGGAGCGCATGAGGCGCAGGCCGATGATGATGCGCAGGCGTCCGGCGGACTGCTCCACGTCGCCGGTGACCAGGGTCTGGTATTCCAAGGCGGCGGCATCGCCTTGCTGCTCTACGGCCTTCTGGGCCTCCCAGCTTACCAGCTCCCGCTCCACGTTGCTGCGGTAGGACTTGGCGATGGAGAGGAGGTAGGCGGCCTCCAGCAGGTTGCTCTTGCCCTGGCCGTTGCCGCCGAGGACGGCGATGAGGCCGGGGGGCAGGTCCAGCTTGAGACCGGCGCAGTTGCGGAAGTGGGCAAGGGAGAGTCGGGAGAGGTACATGGGGGGATTGTAGCAGGAGGGACGGACATAGGGACATACGGGTATATAGCATAGGGACATACGGACATAGGCATGCGGCATTCCGGCAAAGGGCAAACGGGCAAGGGGGACGGCGATTCGTTTTCCGAGTTCCTGGGAGTCCTTTTCAGATTGGATTTGTATTTGGGATTGGTTCTATTTCTTGGGGGAAACGAATCGCTGGAAGGGGAGACGGAGGCCGCCGTTACCTCACCCCCTACCCCCCTCTCCTAAAGGGAAAGGGGGAAGGAGGACGGGCGAGCAGGTCGGTTGTTAAGGTGGCGCAGTTGCAGGATAGCGTGACGGCGTGGGGATGGGCAAGGGAGAGGTGGCAGGGGACCTAACCCCTGGCCCCTTCCCGCAACGGCAAAGGGTAAGGGAGACTCGGGTTGCGCATGGTACAATAGGCCATACCTCAATTGGGGATGGGCAGTATGACTACCAAGGCACCGGTGAACATTGGGAACCTGATCTATTCCAGGCCGGACCTGCACAGCGACGCCCTTGTCTGGCAGGCACGGGGATGACTGTCCATGCTGTGGCAGTAAGGCACATGGAGGGTATGAGCGCCGAGGAGATACTTGAGGAATACCCTCACCTGGACCTGGCTCGCATCCATGCGGCGCTGGCGTACTACTTTGCCAACCGGGAGCGGATTGAGGCCGATCTGGAAGCGGATGCAAAGCTCTACGACGAGCTGGCGGCCAAGTATCCCCACGGCTGGACAAGTGAGACGGACCGCGAGACGGATACCTAGAGGGCGTGCTTACCCTGTACCTGGACGAGGACGCAGGCCCAAGAAGGCCAAAAGACTGAGCAAGCAAATCCTCATAATGAGGCGAGGTACTTCCCAAGGTCAGTTGCTTCCAGTTCTGCCTTGCTCATGCTTTCAGCAATCCGCCAGTTATCGTTCTTATTCCACATACCAGTAAGTTTCTCATAAGGCCCCAAAGCGTGGTACTGTCCATTGAACGCCGTTTGGATCGCATTTTCAGTGAAGTAATTCTCCATCGCGCGTCTCTCCAAGACTTTTACATTGATGTCAGCTTTCTTGCACGCCTCAACGAACGCTTGGCGATTTGGTTCAAGGAGTGCAGTTGGAGACTCCAACTCGCTGTCAATTATGGCAGTAACCTTTGGTGCGAGACGTTTTAGTTCTTGAAGCTGGGCGTCTCTGTCACCGGTGATGAGTTGCCTTCCATGTAGAGGAACCATTACGACTCTACCATCTTTGCCGAGTTTGCGCAGGAACGCTTGTATAGTCTTCAATTCAGTTGAACCTTCCACCAAGAGAATCTGGTCATAGCCGAGGTCTCTGTACGCTGAAAAGCCAAGCTCCCCCAAAAACACGGACAAGTCAGGAAATTCTTCGTGTAGGATTACCTCGCTGACTGGCCCATTAGCATGAATCAGATAAATGCGCTCCCCCATAGTCCTGGCTAGGCCATAATTGTGTGTAGCAAAGACCACCCCAAAACGCGAGAAAGAGGCAACCGTCTTCAAAAACTCTATTTGCAATGAAGGGTGGAGCCCAAGCTCTGGCTCATCTATAAAAACAATTGACGGTGACTTGATGGCAATGCTACCCAATGTCAGCAGGAAGTGGGAAAAACCAGCACCGAGTTCATTCAACTGAAAGGGTTCGCCGTTTACATCAACAAGCATTTTGCTTGCATCAGCAGAGTCTCGTACCCTTAGATTCTCATAGCCAAACAATCGTCGCAGTTCCTCTTGTACCTTGCTTATTGCTCTCTTGGTGGTGTTGCTATCACCAGCCTGAAACTGACGCCAGGCTCCTACGAAACCGGAACCTACTGCCACGTCATAGAACGTCCCTGCGCCAGTATTGACCGTGTTACGGAAAGCGGGAATGTAGACTGCTTCTGCTAAAACCTTACAAGCCTTTGCCAATTCTTCAACTGAGAACGTGTCCTGCGATCCCAGCAGGAAATCCCATTCTTTCCCCTTAATTGGCTCAACCCTTGAGGAGTCGTATGGAAATTCCGGTAGGTTAAGACTCGCTACTCCGTACCCGCCATCTGTTTTTCTGCCAACGATTAGCTGGAATCGGGTTGGAGGGGTTGTAGAGTCAATGGTCACATCCACAGACAATGGGTTAACCGTAGTCCGCGAAAATGCCTCCAGCTTGTCTACGATCTCCCTAGGCCAAGAGAATTGGATATTACCGCCCTGGAGAACGATACGCCACATGTTTGATGAATAGTCAGAACCGAAGAGTCGAAATGCATCCCTGAGTTCATATACCATCTTGAGAAGCGAGGACTTCCCTGAATTATTTGCGCCGACAAGAGCAACCATACCGTCACCCACAGTGAGTCTGGCGGGGCTAGCTTCCCCAAAGCGACGGTAGTTCTTGATGACAAGGTCTATTTTCACGGCGGGTTCTGCCCCTTGTTGCATTCATTCGTTGATGGGAAACACATGACGGGCCAAGTGTCATGAGTCAATGTGGCTGACGCCTTGCACAGATTCACAAAGAAGCGGTGGTTGCTTCCTCAGGGGTCAGTTTTCTGGCCGTAAGGCGACGGGCTGTTTCTCGTGACATCTCCCGTTGTTCCGGCGAGGCGCCAAGCTCAATGCGGTTGTCCTGGGCTATGCGGTAGATGTCGTAGATGGACAAATCAAGGAGTTCGGCGGCATAAGAGGCGGTAATACGGCCTTCAGCCACCAATCTCACGGCGTAAAGCTCTGCGCCCTTGTAAAGCCATTGGCGCAAGGTTGTAGCCCTGTCGGAATGCTGCTCAAGGCTACACGCAGTGGCCAAGCTCTCCAGTTTTTCGGGTATTCTCAAGGGAATTACTTTTGTTTTCATGGTTTCTCCTTCGGCAGTGCCTCTATGTCTTGGATGGCCTCTAGGTAGGCATCTTTTTGAATGTGTGGACGCAGCGCTTCAAGGAACGCTCTGGCGGGGGTTGTATTCAGGATTCCCTCGCGGGCCATGAATACGATGAGGTCTGAGGGAGTGAGAAAGTCTCTTTGCTGCCGGGCCAAGAGTGCAAGAAACCTTCGGTCATCGCTGATGACAACAGATGCTTCTGTTTGCATGTTGAGCAGGGCAAGAACGCCCGATTCCCCTGAACCAAATCCACTTTCAGAGCTTGGGGACGCTGAAGCTGGCTGCACCTTCATCTTTGCGGCGATGATGTCCTCCAAGACGGCGGCATCTGAGTATCCTCGTGCTTTGGCGTCAACGACTGCTTCTTGATAGACACTTTCCGGCACGAGACATTGAAAGGCAGAAGCCACGGTCTCCAGCACACCCGCTCGGTTGAGCTTGATGAGGCCATCGGCGTCTAAAAGCAAGAGCATTGTGATGGTCATTATACATTCGTCTACATTGACCTACAATCGTTAGGATTGTGGCATGTCAAGATAACGGCGTGATGTCGCATCTGTGCGCAGGCCGTAGTAGAAACCGCAGCGCTTCACGGCAGGCGGGCCAGGAGCTTGCCCATGTCGGAGGTGTCGTAGCCGCCGAGCTGCTCTACCTTTGTGCGGAAGGCGGCGGAGTTGATGATTTCAAAGAGGGGCTTGAGCAGGGGGGAGTCGTAGACTTCGGCGGGGATGACCAGGTCGTAGCGCTCTTTCAAGAGGGGCACGAAGTCCAGGCCCAAGGCGCGGGCTGCGGCAAGGATGCCGAGGCCGGCGTCGGCTGTGCCGCTGGCGACAGCGGCGGCGACGGCGGTGTGGGTGAACTCCTCACGCTGGTAGCCCTGGATCTGGCCGGGGGAGATGCCTGCCTTCTTCAGCTCGTAGTCCAACAGCACGCGGGTGCCGGAGCCGCGTTGCCGGTTGACGAACTGGACATCGCGCCGGGTCAGGTCGCGGAGGCTGGCGACGCCACGCGGGTTGCCTCTGGGGACGATCAGCCCTTGCTCCCGGTAGACGAGGTTGACGAGCACGATACTTTTGCCCGCAAGGACCTGCCGGATGGAGGAAACATTGTACTCGCCGGTGTCCTCGTCCAGGAGGTGGGAGCCGGCGAGATGTGCTTCGCCGCGTTGCAGGGCAAGCAGGCCGCCCAAGCTGCCGACGTTGGAGGAGGAGAGGCTGAGGCCTGGGAAGGAACGGCGTAGCTCGCTGCCCATGAGGTCAAGGGTGAGGTCGTGGCTGCCGATGGCAACGATGGTGTTGTCAATCTCCCAGGCAGGGTGCAGCAGGTCAACGTCTGCGGTCTCGCCGGCGTTGATGCCCTCGGAATAGCGGGGGATGCGCACCATGCCGTCGGCCCTGACCAGGGACATCATGACGCCTGCGCCACGGGCCAGGGGCGTCGCAACGTAGCGGCCACCGACCTTGCCGAGCTTGACGCGGAGGAACTCGTCCTGGCCAAGGGGGGAGAGCACCTTGCGGGTCATGACCGCCTGGAGCTTAGGGGAGGGCGGCTGGGCCACGCCAAGCAGTCGGCAGAGCAGGGGCTTGACGAACAGTTCCATAGTCAGGACGCAGGAGACGGGATAGCCGGGGATGCCTAGCACCGGCTTACCCTGGGCCACTCCAATGACGACAGGATGGCCGGGCCGGATGGCCACGCCATGTACCAGCAACTCGCCCTGGGAGCGCACGGCGCGGGCGGTGTAGTCGCGGGAGCCGGCAGAGGAGCCGGCGTTTACGAGGACAAGGTCGTGAGTCGCCAGGGCCTCTTTAATCGCTTCCGATAGCTTGTCTAGCTCGTCGGGCACAATGGGCCAGCGGGTAGGGTCGCCGCCCCATTGCGTTACCAGAGAAGCCATGACCAGAGAGTTGGACTCAATGATCTTGCCGGGCGCTAGCGGGCTGCCAAGGGAGACTAGCTCCGACCCTGTGGGGAGCACGGCAACTCGCGGGCGACGCCGCACGGGGACCGTCTGCACGCCTGCCGCGGCCATAGCACCCAGGTCGGTGGGACGGATGACGTGGTTTTCGGGCAGCACCAGCTCCGTAGCGACCAGGTCTTCCCCTAAGGGGCGAACGTGCTGCCAGGGGGCAACGGAGGCGAGGATTTCAATGTCGTGCTCGCCGATGCGTTGCACGTCCTCCACCATGATGACGGCGTTGAACTGGGGCGGCAGGGCATTGCCCGTGTCCACCCACTGGCCTTGCTCGCCTATCTCCAAGAGCTTCGGTGAGGTACGCGATGCACCATAGGTGTCCTCGGCGCGCACGGCGACGCCGTCCATGGCCGCCGAATGATAGTGGGGTGACGAGACGGCGGCCCACACGGGGCCGGCGGTGATGCGGCCAACGGCCTCCGTCAGGGGCACGTCCTCGGCGGGGTGTGCACCGAAAAAGCCGACGTGCTCCAAGGCTGCGAATAGGCGGGACAGGGCCTCGTCCAGGGGGATGTCTTCAAGATAAATGTCACGTTCAGTCATACGGAATGCTCAAAACAGGGTCACGGCAACTCGCTGCCCTTCGGACAAGCCGTGCATGTCCAGAGGAATCAACGCGGTTCCGTGGGCTTTGATAAGCGTCGTAATCAGGTTGGACTCGCCGAAGATGGGCGTGGCGTACCAAACGCCGTCGCGCTGCTCCAGCCGAACGGGGATGTGGTCTTCCCGTCCCGTGGTGGAAGCCACGTTGTGGGTGAGGACGGCTTCCAGTGTGGGGGAGATTGCAGGAGGGGTACACCCGGCGAGCATGCGCAAGGCGGGCGCTACGAGCAAGCCAAAGATGACCATGGCGGAGACGGGATTGCCGGGCAGCCCAACGACGGGTTTGCCGCCGGCGATGGCGAGAATGGTGGGCTTGCCAGGCCGTGTAGCGACGCCGTGAACGAGAATGCCTGGCGCGCCCAAGCCGGCGACGACCTCTGCCGTGAGGTCGCGGGTGCTCACGGAGCTGCCCGCGGACAGGACAAGCATGTCGGCCTGGTCCAGCCCGGCTCTGGCGGCAGCCGCGAGCAGCGTCCGGTCATCGGGGATGATGCCAAGCGGGATGGGTACGCCGCCCGCCTGGACGATAAGTGCGGAGAGGGTGTAGGTGTTGATGTCCCTGACCTGCCCGGGCTGGATAGGGCATTCCGGCGCAACAAGCTCATCGCCGGTGGCGATTAGCGCGACGCGGGGCCTGGGCGCTACCGAAAGTGACGTGATACCCAAGGCGAGCAGGCCGCCAAGGTCTTGCGGGCGTAGAGCCTGGCCTGCGGGGACAAGCAGTTCGCCGCGCTTCACGTCGTCGCCGATCTGGATGACGTTTTCCCCGGGAGCGACAGGGCGGAGCACTTCTATCATGGCGGCGCCGGCGCGCTGGGTGTTCTCCACCATGACAACGGCGTCCGCGCCCTGGGGCAGCATCCCGCCGGTGTGTACGAGGGCAGCCTGGCCCAAGGACACGGCCAAGTCAGGCGCACGGCCCATAGGCACTTCGCCAATCAGGGTGAGATAGGCGGGTACGCCTTCGGACGCACCGTAGGTGTTCGCGGCGCGGACCGCATAGCCGTCCATGGTGGAGCGAGAGAACGCCGGCAGGTCAATCGGCGCAACGATGTCGTGGCGGACGACGCGGCCAAGGGCGACGGCAGTGGCGATCTGCTCCTCGGAGGCAAGGGGCCTAATGTGGGAGCAAAAGAGCCGCCGGGCTTCTGCTGGAGGGAGGACGTTAAACAATTCGGGCAAGGCTCACATCCCTGGATTGGTGCGAAGAGGCTCTGCTGCTGGGTGCAGCTTCATGAGGTTTGGGCAGGTATTTGTTGCGTCCAGCTTAGGCTTATAGTACATTGCTGTTGATAGGGAGTCCAGTCTGACGATGCGACGAAACGCGGATGCTTGCACGAGAAGCTATCCAAGACAAGGGATATAAAGCTTACGTCGTCTGATCATGCAGCAAAGAGGTAGCCAAATGACCAAAACTAAAGCGCCCTGTCAGCAATGCAAAGAGAGCTATAGACAGAAGTTGGATAATAATGCTGGCAAGATTAGCTCCATGCACTGGGGGAAGAAGCTGCTAGCGCATCTTGAGCTAGAGAAGGAACTTGAATCGTATCAGTCACCTTTCTTTGGTGACTTAGTGAACGTAAGTTCGTACCACTGCCGAGAATGCAAATGGGGCTGGGAAGTCACAACTATGGGAAATGATTATGTGGATGGCGAACCAGATGTTAAGCCACCCGCATGACAGTCTTCTGTCAACCGTGACATCATCACTCATGAAAAGTGGTCGTGGCTAGTCGTATTAGCCACGACCACTTTTCATGGCATCTTGAGGTGCAGATGCGCTACGCGGGGACTGCCTGGGCTGCCCAGCTAATGCCTAGCTCGGCCAGCTTCTCCTCCGTGGGGACGCCGGTCTCTTTGTCCCAGCCCATCATGCCATAGAAGTTGTGGATAGCCTGGTTCATGGAGTCTGGGTTGATGGCGCTATTCTTGAGCGCGCCGCGCGGCGTTGGGGAGAAGAACCGCTTGGGCAGGTGATCGTCCTCGGCGGTCAGGCCCTCACGCAGGTTGAACAAGCGTGCCATGGTTGCCATGCGCTCGCCTGCTTTGAGGGCTTCCACTGCCGTGTAGTCCCAGCCGGTCAGGTAGCGCAGCAGCTCCACCTGCTGGTTCAGCGTCCAGGGGACAAAGTGGCAAAAGACGGCGGAGTCGCTGAACATGCGCCAGATATGGGCGTTCTTCATCATGGCGACTTTGGCGGGGCTGAGGTCGTTGGCGGGCAGGGGGTCCATGGAGCCGAGCTGGCGCACCGTCTCCATGCCGCGTCCTTCCTGGATGAAGGCGGTGTCGTGCAGGCCGGACATGTGGTCGCCGCCGATGGCGTTGACGGAGTAGATAAGGCCAAGCCCCTGCTTCAGGCGCGGCTCGTGCATCCCGAACTCCACGCCCTTGACCTGCATGGCGTACTCTTCTGCGCCCCGTCCGATGCGCTGGGCCGCCTTGCGGCTGCCGTCGGCCAGGATGTCGCCGATACCTTGGCGATGGGCGATCATGTCAATGACCTGGAGCATGGCGTCGGCGTTGCCGAAGCGGAGGTCCAGGCCGCCGGTGTCCGCCGGCGTCAGGATTTCCTTCTCAAAGCACTCCATAGCGAAGGCGATTACGCCGCCGGTGGAGATGGTGTCCAGGGAGTACAGGGAGCACAGGTCGTTGGCGCGGCAGATAGCGGCTAGGTCATTGATGCCCATGAAGGAGCCGAAGGCGGCCAGCGTTTCATACTCCGGGCCGCCGTTCCTGCGGTCCACCTTGTACTGCTCGTTTTCCAGCTCCACCATCTTCTTGCAGCGGATCTGGCAGGCCGGACACGCTTCCATACCTACGCGGTACTTATCCTTCACCTCATCTGCAGTGATCATCCCCACGTCGGGGAAATCGCCGTCGCTCCAGTTGCGCACGGGCAGGTTGCCGATGGCGTTGCCGCCGATCATACCGGCCTTGCCCCCCGTGCCCATGTCGTGCATGTTGGCAGCGTTGCCGATGTTCATGTAGTTGGTGTTCATCCAACGCGACATGCCCAGGAGCTTTTCAGAGTCGGCGGCCTGCGGGGCGGTCCGGCCTTTGACGGCGACGCACTTCAAGTTCTTGGAACCCATGACCGCGCCGAGGCCGCCTCTTCCGGCGGCGTTGCGCAGGTCGGTCATGATGCATGAGATGGCGGCCATATTCTCGCCCGCCTGGCCGATGGTGGCGGTGCGGACGAAGCGCTGGGCAAGGTCTTTTTCAATGATGTCCTGGGTTTCCAGCACGGTCTTGCCCCACAGATGCCCGGCGTCCTTGAACTCAATCTGCCCTTCATGGAGCCAGAGGTACACGGGAGATGGGGACTTGCCCTCAACGATGAGACAGTCGTACCCGGCTCGCTTCAGCTCGTAGCCGAAGAAACCGCCGACCTCGCTTTTGGCGATGCCGCCGCTAAGTGGCGACTTTGCGCCGATACAGTTGCGGGAAGCGCCCGGCACCGCCGAGCCTGTTATAGGCCCCGGGGCGAAGATGAGCAGGTTGTCGGGGGAAAGGGGGTCAATCCCCGGCTTCATCTCCTTCAAGAGGTAATAGCCAACAAAACCTGCGCCGCCCAGGTACCTGCGATAGAAGAGATCATTCGGCTCCTCTATGCGTGTCTGGCGCGTGGTCGAATCTACGTGCAGAACCTTGCCAGTGACTCCTTGGGCCATGAAAAGGCTCCTTTCCCGTTATGCACCTTCCGGCGCTCGTCCGGCAGGACTGGGCTTGCTCAAAAAGTCCTCTTCTGCCTTGCCCCCTCGCCTTCGGCGGGGGGGAGGGATTGTATCTTCCCGATGCCATCGGGACAGACCCCCGGCAGGGGCTTTACCCCTTCACTCCAGGGTATTTGGTTCTTCGGCTGTATGACCACTCCTTCAGGGCGTAGCATCAGCGTGACAACCATAGAGGCGCAAGGCCTTGCACCTCTACACGGCGCTGCTCTCCCAGCGTTGGGAGAAACGGGAAACCCTGCCCTGCACCCCATTGAATCAGCTATTCAGCTTTTTCTGAGACAGGGCACTAGCTTTTGAAGGAAGCGAGATGGTCGCCCACCCAACTAATGCCCAGGTCGGCAAGCTTTTCCGGGGTAGGGACGCCGGTCTCGCTGTCCCAGCCCATCTTGTTGTAGAACATGTGGATGGCCTGGTTCATGGCGTCAGGGTTGATGGGGGTGTTCTTGAGCGCGCCCCTGGGAGTGGGGTTGAAGAACCGCTTGGGGAGGTGATCGTCGGCAGCGGTCAGGCCTTCCCGCAGGTTGAAGACCCTGCTCATGGTTGCCACGCGCTCGCCCTGCTTCAGCGCTTCTACGGTGGTGTAGTCCCAGCCGGTGGATGCGCCCAGCAGCTCTACGTGCTGATTGAACGTCCAGGGAGTGAAGTTGCACATGACGAGGGAATCAGAGAAGAGGTTGCGGAGGTGGACGTTGCCGGCCAAAGCGACTTTTGCGGCGCTGAGGTCGTTAGCGGGAAGGGGGTCCAGGCTGCCAAGGGCGCGCGCACCTGCCATAGCAGGACCTTCCTGCATGAAGGCGGTGTCGTGGACGCCGGACACGTGGTCGGCCCCGTTGGCAGCGACGGAGTAGATGAGGCCGAGGCCCTGCTTCAGGCGCGGCTCGTGCATGCCGAACTCCACGCCTTTGACCTGCATGGCGTATTCTTCGGACCCGCGCCCGATGCGCTGGGCTGCCTTGCGGCTGCCGTCCGCCAGGATGTCGCCGATGCCTTCGCGGTGGGCGATCATGTCAATGACCTTGAGCATGGCGTCGGCATTGCCGAATCGGAGGTCCAGGCCGTTGGTGTCCGCCGGGGTCAGGATCTCCTTCTCAAAGCACTCCATAGCGAAGGCGATGGCGCCGCCGGTGGAGATAACGTCCAGGGAGTACAGAGAGCAAAGCTCGTTGGCGCGGCAGACGGCGGCGAGGTCGTCTATGCCGAGGAAGGAGCCGAAGGAGGCCAGGGTCTCGTACTCCGGGCCGCCATTCCTGCGATCAACCTTATAGGACTCGTTTTCCAGCTCCACAACCTTCTTGCAGCGGACCTGGCAGGCAGGGCATGCCTCCATCGCCACCCGGTACTGGTCGCGGACGGCCTCCGCGGTGATCTTGCCCGCCTCGGGGAAGTCGCCGTCGCTCCAGTTGCGTATGGGGAGATTGCCGATGGAGTTTCCGCCGACCATGAGGGCGATGTTGCCGGTGCCCAGCTCGTGAAAGCTGGCCCCTGCGCCGACATTCATGTAGTTGTTGTTCATCCACTTGGCCATGTCGCGCAGCTTTTCAGGGTTTGCCGCCTGGGGCACGCCCCGGGCCTTCACGGCAACGGTCTTCAGGTTCTTGGAACCCATGACCGCCCCCAGGCCGCCGCGCCCTGCGGCATTGCGCAGGTCCGTCATGATGCAGGCGATGGCATCCAGATTCTCTCCGCCCTGCCCGATGGTGGCGGTGCGCACAAACCGTTGCCCAAGTTCCTTTTCCAGGTCGTCCTGGGTCTCCAGCACAGTCTTGCCCCAGAGGTTTCGGGCGTCCTTGATCTCCACTTGCCCATCGTGCAACCAGAGGTAGACGGGAGAGGAGGCCTTTCCTTTGACGATAAGACAATCGTAGCCGGCTTTCTTTAGCTCTGCGCCGAAGAAGCCACCGACCTCACTTTTGGCGATGCCGCCGCTGAGTGGTGACTTTGCGCCGATACAGTTGCGGGAAGCGCCGGGGACGGGTGCGCCGGACATAGGCCCCAGGGCGAAGATGAGCAGGTTATCCGGCGAGAGAGGGTCTACGCCGGGGGCCATTTCCTTGAGGAGATAGTAGGCTATGAAGCCTGCCCCACCGAGATAGCGACGGTAGAAGAGGTCGTTTAGCTCCTCAACGCGCGTCTCGCGTGTCCCCAAGTCCACCCGCAGGACCTTGCCGGTTACGCCCTGGGCCATTGTCTTCCTCCTTAGGCACGGCTATGATGCGACTGAACTACCACCCGCAATGGGTGGGAAGAAAAGTACGGTGCAAGCTTCGGAAAGGGTATCGTCAGCAGAAGCCAGTGTCCCGTTGAGGCTTGCGTTCCACGGCTCTTCCGGTTCTCCACCAAGGAGGTGGAATAGCCCAGCTACAGTGGTGCGGTCCGGCACGTCCAACTTCATGGTGCGATGCTCATCAGGCAGATGCTTGCGGAGCAGGCCGAACGTTTCCACGGTGACGTGCACGGGATACCTCTACGGTAATTAAAGACCTTCTCAGGCGATTATGCTTCGCATCGTCTGGTAAGTCAACTTTTTAGTGAGGAAGCCAGGATTGATGCAAGTGTGAACGCAAAATCATGCTGTTTGATGGGCCTCGCTAGGAATAAACATGTATTTATGCATGAAAAGGTGTAAATAAAGACGTGCGGTGAGACAAGAATAACCACGACGGAAGGTGACGTCTCAGTTGGCGCAAGTGGATACAGAATGTTGGCATTCTGATCCCGATGGAATCGGAACGACCGAATGAATCTTATAGCAGGAGAGATGCTTCGCTGGCTCAGATGCCGTCTTGATAGTCAAGGTCTATTTTGTCATTCTGAATCCCGATCCCGTCGGGATGAAGAATCTCTCCAGGGCCGCTATGAGAGCTATGAGATAGGAGGGCTGTCTATCTGACAAATCAGTCCCGACACGTCGGGATTCGCCGACGTCCCGATGGAATCGGGACTGCTCAGAATGAAATGACAGGATAGGCGACCCTTGAGGCATTACATCGCCTTGGGTTCTGTTTGCGTTAGTGTGTTATTTAGTCTCCCGACTAAAGTCGGGGGTTAACCCAAGCTAAACCTGGCACTTTAGTGCCAGGACACATTAACACCACCTAGAAGCAGACAGAACCTCGCCTTGAAGCTTGTTCAACACACTCGGTAATCATTTCAGGAATTAGACACTTGGGAGGAGCATAGTGACAACCGACGACTGGGCGGCGCTCTGGCAATCCCTGGCAACGGAGGACGTGCAAAGCGGAGCAGAAGGCGAACAGCAGATGGTGACGCGGTGGCGGCGGGTCGCGCAGGAGCTGGACGCCGCCACAGGCAAGCGACCGAACTACCCCGACCCTCTGCTGGACTTTCTCTTGTCGCGGCTGACGCCGGATATGACTGTCCTGGATATTGGGGCGGGCGTGGGGCGCTGGACGGTGCCCATTGCCCGCAAGGTGCTCCACGTGACGGCCATTGAACCGGCGCCTGGCATGCGTGAGGTCCTGCGGGAGCGATTGGAGACGCTGCATATCACCAACGTGGCAATCGTTGCGGCGTCGTGGAAGGATATTCATCCGGCGACGCACGACATAGCCGTTGCCTCTCACTCTACGTATACCAGCCCGGACCTTCTGGAATACGTGCGTAAGATGGAGTCCTGCGCCCGCAAGTCGTGCTATCTGGCGTTGCGCGTTCCGGCCCATGACGGGGCCATCGGCGAACTCTCCCGGCGAGTGCGCGGCCAATGGCACGATAGCCCCAACTTCATCGTCGGCTACAACCTCTTGCTTGCCGCGGGGGTCTACGGGAACGTGGTGATGGAGCAAAGCGCAGTGCGCCACTGGACCGACGCTACCCTTGAGGATGCGGTGCTGCGCGTCAAGCGCCACTTGCGCCTGGAGGACAATGCGCACGACGCCATGCTACTGGACTACCTGTTGCAACGCCTCAAACTGGTGAAAGGAGCGTACCAGTGGCCTGACGGCATGAGGTCTGCGCTGATCTACTGGGACAAGGATGCGGCGTAGGGGCGGCCCGGGCCGCATGGGAACGAGGACGATGGCAACGCAGGAGTACGCCTCTACTGGGTCTTTGATTCTCCTAGCGCCTATGAGAACAACGCCACGTAGGGACGCAGGCTTTGCCCCCTACACAAAGAGATTGGCGGCGGCAGGTGTGTAGGGAGGCGGGCGCGTGACCTAACCCCCGGCCCCTTCCCGCGACGGGAAGGGGAGAGAATAGTCCCTTCCCCCTTGACGGGGGAAGGCTAGGATGAGGGTGAGCGGCGGGGCGGCCCCCACCTCAATCCTCCCCCGCAAGGGGGGAGGAATCTATTTTCGTAGCAATAACACTCTGCCCACCCCAGCAGCCGGTTATTCCACAGATGCTGGAAGAACCGGCTGTTGCCGCCCACGTCATTAATGGGGTTGACGCCAAGTTGGTGTCCATATAATATCGGGGTGTTTTCTAAAACACATACAGGAGGAGATGCATGGGCACAACCACCATTGGTAACCTGGAGATCACGCGGTATGTCCAGTCCGCCATCAAGATCAAGACCGCGGGCAAGATCATTTGGATTGACCCTATACAGGTGACTGCCGAGCATGTAGGCAACGACAAGGCAGACCTGCTGTTGCTCACCCATGAGCACGGCGACCACTTCAACATAGACTCCATGAACGCCGTCTGCAAGCCGGGGACGGAAATGGGTTGCCCGAATAATGGCGTCATTGATAAGCTCATAGGTCACGTCAAAGCTACTATCAGCACCATGAAGGAAGGCCAGGCGAGGACACTTGCTGGTCTTCCCGTCAGGGCGGTAGCTGGCTACAACAGCTTCCATCCTCGCAACCGGCTCGTTGACAGCTTCAACGTTGGATATATCTTTAATGTGGGCGGCCAGCAGGTACTGCACACCGGCGACACCGGCCTTATCCCTGAATTCAGGACCTTTGGCGCGCTTGACATTGCCTTCGTATGCATGGGAGGCGGATGGACGATGGACGAGACCGAGGCCGCCAAAGCAGTCACCGACGTGCTGAAGCCCAAGCACGCCATCCCCATACACTACGGGTTCGCCACCGGCGGTGATCCCGCCAAGTTCAAGCAGCTTATCGGCGACAAGGCCCAGGTACATGTCCTGGATGCTATCTTCCCGCCCATGCAGCGCGGCTAGTCGCCAGCGCAGGTCGTTCCAACCGGCCCGGCCCCAAGACGGGGCCGGGCCGCTTTCTTTGGGGGCACGGCCATGGTCACACGGCACGTATCCAGTGAGGCGGTTATCCACAAGATTCCCATGGGCCCCTACGGCAACAACGGCTATGTCATAGTCTGTCCCCGCACCAATGAAAGCATCGTTGTTGATACCCCGGCAGAACCTGACAAGCTGATCGCTGTTGCGGAAGCGACCAAAGTGCGGTGCATCCTCATTACGCATACCCATCAGGACCACCTGCTGGGCTTTGAAGCCATACGCAGCGCCTGCAACGCGCCCGTGGGCGTCCACGCCACCGAGGCTGCAAACCTGCCGTCGCGTGCGGACTTTCACCTCAAGGATGGCGACCTGATTACTATCGGCACGGTGCAGCTCAAGGTGTTGCACACCCCCGGCCACACGCCAGGCTCTTCTTGCTTTCTTGTGGGGCCGCACCTTTTCAGCGGCGACACTCTGTTTCCCGGAGGCCCGGGCCGTACCCAGACGCCCCGGGATCTGCGGGAAATCCTCGGCAGCATTACCGGAAAACTGCTTGCCTTGCCCCTAGCCACCATTGTCCATCCCGGCCACGGCAACGACACTACTATCGGCGATGCCCAATTGGAGTACGCCGTGTTCAGCAGCCGCAGCCATCGCGACGACCTCTGCGGCGACGTGTCATGGATCGGTAGGTAGATAAGGAGTCCCTATGCCCGGCAAACGCATCGTTATCCTGGGCGGCGACTTCGGCGTGGTTCTCTAGCGAAAGCTAGTGCTAAATTGACCAGGGCAAGGGTAAAGGCGGCATGGTCCGTGGCAGTTTCCTCGCTCGGGGGCAGCCCCGGGGAACTGACTGAGCCATCGGTACGCTGGCGGCGGCGCAAGGAGCAGTTTGAGGCCGACTGGCGAGCGTGGAAAATATGAACGGGGCACGATATATCGTGCCCCTATGGGTAGGTGAACGCTTACGCTACAGGCGGTGCGCTCTTTGAAGGCAACTGCACCGTGGCGGAGCCTGGGGTCGTTTTTTCGCCCTTGCCGTTCTCAAGCCAGATGTCGCAGTCTACTAGGCAGCGTTCGCCTTCCCTGTATTTCCGCGTCACCACGCCTTTGCACGTCAGCGTGTCGCCTGGCACGTCCATGCCGCGGTACTGGCAAGAGAGTTTGCGCAGCGCGCCGTGCTCGCCGATCCAGTCCGTCATCAGTTGCGCCAGGAAGGCGTTCTTCAGCGCCCCGTGGATGATGACGCCCGGTAGCCCGTTGCGTTTGGCGAACTCGGTATCATAGTGGATCTGGTAGAAGTCGCCGGATGCTCCCGCGTACTTCACCAGTTGTTGCGTGGTGGGATGCTTCACCACGGGCGGGACCTCCATCCCCTCTTTCACATCTTCCCAAAAGGGCGCCATTGCCGCCTCCTAGTACGTAATGCTTGTGGTGCGTTGCACGGCCACAAGCTGCCCGATCTGGTTCACGTACCGCGTTTCCCGCGTGAGGATGACCATAGGCCCCAGCCTGCCGCTGCGTTGCGTTGCGTCTGCAAGGGCCTGGGTTACGGTAATGCGGTCGCCGGGACGCACCGGTTCGTAGAACTCCCACTCGCTGCCGCCGTCCAGCACGCGCTTCAATGGGCTTTCCGCGTGCGCCCGCTGGGGGCCGGCGCGCATGGCCCGGAAGAAGGTCGGTGGTGCAATGATGCCGCCGTAGCGGGACTTTCGTGCGGCGGCCTCGTCCTGGTACGCTGGGTTGGGGTCGTCAATAGCTTCGGCAAAGCGGATGACGGCCCCCTTTTCCACCTCGTACACCTCGGCCTCCGATTCCACGCCGATGGCAGCTCGTAGCTCTGGGGTGACGTAGTTCTGCTCAGTGCTCATGGGGGCCTCCACGGGGTTAGCACAGCAAGCTGGGGCGAAGGGGTGCCTAGCGTGCCTTAGGCTGGAATAGCACGCTGTTACCGGCCCCATCTTTGCCTGGAGAGGCCGGCGCCGCTCCATTGGTGGCGGGCGTCCCTTGTTGCAGCAGGGCGAGCTTCTCTTGCCGGATTTGCTGCCACTTCTCCCGCCGCAGCTCCATGTTCAGCAGCTCCCGTTGGTATCGCTGCACGGTGCGCACCGAAGTCATGCCGCATTTTTCAAAGCAACGTTGCGCCCGGTGGTTCCACGTGAGGGTATGCAGGTACAGACGTTTGATGCTGGAGTCGGAGAACATGTGCTCAATCATGCCGATCATGGTGTCATAGCCGTAGCTGCGGCTCCAGAACTCGCGGTCGCCGATCATGATGCCCAGCTCCGCCTCGCCAAAGGCCATGTTGATGTCATAGCACATGCAGTTGCCGATGTGCTTGCCATCGGTGGAATCTACGCCCCAGCGAATGGACCAGGGGGATGGGAACCGCATCTCTTCCTGGTAATAGCGAAAGAAATCCTCGTAGGATTGGCGCAAAGGGGAGGTGGCGTCCAGTTCGGCCAGCTCCGGGTCGCAGCGCCAGGCGTAGTCGTCGGGGGCGTCTTCAAGGCGCTTGGGGCGCAGCACCACTTTGCCGGAATGAATCACTTCTGCTTGCGTCATTGGAATACCAACTGAGACTTTGCCATTTCAGCCGCTTTCCTCACAAGGGATAGTTCCGTTTCGTAGGACATGACCTGCAGCGCTTCATCTACCGGGAACCACTGCACCACATCAAACTCAGGGTCATGCTGGTCCATGGCGCCGCCGGTGGGAGACATGAGGTAAAAATGCACCGTTTTGTGGCAGCGCACGCTGTCCTGGGCGCGATAGTACCAATACTGGATGTGACCCAGAGAAGCGACAACCTTGGCCTCCAGGCCCGTTTCCTCGCGTACTTCCCGCAGTGCGGTTTCCTCCAGCGTCTCCGATGGGTTTGGCCCACCTTTGGGCAATGCCCACAGCTTGGGCTGGATGCGCCCGCACAGGGCGACTTCCAGGCTGCTTCCGACGAAGCGACACAACACTCCCCCTGCGGAAACCTGGTGCTCTATTCTCTTTGGTGCTGAAGACATGACACACCCTTATTTGGTAGGAGCATTGTAGTAGTGGAAGGGGCAGGGCGCAAGGAACAAAAGAACATAACAATGCAAGAAGCCTGACTTTGGCTACAAGGGACGGTGGAGGAACTTGAATGCCAGGGGGTCGTTTTCCGCCTCCATCTGCTCCAGGGCGTCCCGGGCCGCGTCTTGGATGCCTTCGTCTTCGTCCTTTAGACAACGGCGCAGGGTGCGTTCCGCCGCTGGCCCACCGATGGCGCCCAGGGCGCGCACTGCGGCCACTTGCACGTTGCTATCTTCGTCTTGCAGCAGCGGGATTAAGAAGGGCACCGAATCTTCCTCGCCGATCTCCGCGAAGGCATTGGCGGCCTCGTAGCGCATGGCAGGGTCTTTACTATTGGTTTCCGTTACCAGAGTGGTGAGCCATTCCGGGTCGCAGGAGCGGCCCATGGCATACAACGCGCTTAGCCGCAGCTTGGGGTCGTTGCTGCGATACGCCCACAGGATGAGGTTTTTGATGCGTTCCGTATTGTAGCAGGCGGCAGCTTCCAGGGAACGGCGGCGCACCTCTATGTTCTCTTGCTCGTTGTCCACCGTAGCAAGCAGCAGGTCTTTGATGCGTTCGCCGTCGCGCGCCAGCAAGTTGCCGGTCTCCGCCATAGCGCTGAACTTGCCGAGTGCCATGGCCGCCGCTGCGCGCACCCTTTCATCCGGGTCGGTGCGCAACAGACGCATGAGCGGCCCCACCAGGCTTCGGTCGTTGTACTCCCACAGGCCGGTAAGCGCCTTTTCCCGCACCTGAGGGTCCTGGTCTTCCATGCAGCGTTTGAAGACGGCATTGAAATCCAGGTCGGCGTTGTCCTCCGCCACCGTCACCAACCATTCCATCATCAGTCGGCGGCGCTCAAGCGTTACCGTTGGCCACCAGCGGGTAAACGTTTCCAACTCGTCGTTGCTGAGGTCCGATAAATTGGCAAGCTGAGTGTGCTTTGGAGGCGCATTCAACTGCGAGAGCTCATGGAGGTAGGTCTCAATAGTCATACCGCGTCACCATTACGCTTGATTGGCAGCCACGGACACGCTCTTGCAATACAACGGTGGGGTGGAAAGGCGGCCCCATACCCAACGCGGCTCATTCCCAATGGCCGCAAGGTTATTGAGCACTTTGTACACATTGCCGGACACCACGGTATCCTTCACTCTGCCTATGATCTTGCCATCCTCTACCCGGTAGCCCAGCAGTACGTTGCCGCTAAAGTCGCCGGCGAGGACGTTGCTCTGGCCTGCGCCAAGCATGGATTCTACGATAATACCCCGCTTGATGTCCTTCACCATAGCGTCAAAAGTCGTGTTTCCCGGCTCAACTAGGGTTACGCTGGCGGAGGGCAATGGGGCAATCTCAAGGCTCCAGCGAGTGGCGCTGCTGGTGCTGCGTTTGCCGGCTTGGGCCGCCGTCTGGACGTCGTAGAGGAAATTGGCGGCAACACCTTTTTGTATCAGAGGTAACCGCTGGCTGGGCGCACCTTCATCGTCCGACATGCCGCTGCCCGGCATGAAGGGCGTGGTAGGGTCGTCCCAAAGGGTGAAGCCTTGGTCTACCACCTGCTCACCCAGCCGCCCTGTGAGGGGCGAGGTGCCTTGCACCACCGTTCGCCCGTTGAGCGCAGAGGTGAGGGGCCACAGCAGCGCTCCTGAAACGCCGCGGGGCGTGAAGATGACCGGCAAGTCGCCGGACACGGGCTGTACAGTCTTCCTGCCCATCTCCATCTGCCGGGACAAACTTTCTTGGAGGCTCCGGGTGTCCCGGAATGCCTTGCCGGAGTGGATGGTGTCGTACACGAACAGCATGTCCGTGCCCTGGATCAGTGTGCCTTCCAAAGACAGCTCCTGGAGCGTCTGGGTAGAGGAGAAATTGCAGCCGTTGGAGTTCAGGATGGAGGTGGTTGTGACGGTCCTGTTGGCGCTGGCGTCCCACAATGCGTCCGGGTGTTGCGTCCGCAGCCCATCAATGGTTTGCTGGCCGAGCTGGGCAAGATCATCCGATTCCAGACGCTCCACAGAGGGGTCGTAGACTGGGACCTCCGGGTAGTCGGCATTGCCGGGGAACTGCATACGAGTCTCTACGCCTAGCGCCGCTACCTCTGCCGCTCGCCGTATAAGCCCCGGGATGTCCAGCAGGTTGGTGGATGACACGAACCCCATGCGTCCGTCTTTGATGATGCGTAACGCCACGCCCCGGCTTTCAACGGTCTCCATACGCTTAAGGTGATTTGCCTCAAAGTGCACAGGTGTCTCCACCGAAGCGACGTAGTACACTTCGGCTTGCTGCGCTACCCTTAGCGCACGTTCTAGTATGTCTTGCAAAAGCATAGGCATGTCCGGTGTCTAACTACCTAATCCCCATCCCCCTCCCCTTACTTAAGGGAAGGGGGAGAAAGGCTGGGGGACACCCCCAGGCCCCCGGCAAGGAGCCTGGGTTCCTTGCATCCTTCTGGTTGCCGTACAAGGTGGGACACTCCAGTTCCCAAGAACAATAGGGATGGTTTACACGACACTTCTTGTTAAAACGGTCTCCGCAATGTAAAGGCAATGGCGTCAACCGTCAAGCTATGCCCCGCCGACCAAACATTGCTGAATCCGCACGTGGGGGCTGCCGTTGGAGACGGGTAGAGGGCTTTGGCCGTCTTTGCCGCAGCCGCCGCCTTGATTCATCTCCAGGTCATTGCCCACCATGTCCAGGCGCTCAAGAGTGGTAAACAGGTTGCCGGAAAGCATGACGGGCCGCACCAATTCCTCTATCTTGCCGTTGCGCACCATGTAGGCTTCACCGGCGGAGAAGGTGAACATCTCCATGCTGGTCATGCCGCCGTACCAGTTGCGGGCGTAGACGCCCTCTTTGATGTCGGCAACCATGTCCTGCAAAGTGGCCTTGCCCGGCTCAATGAGGGTGTTGGTCATGCGCACGATGGGGGGGAACGTGTGGCTGATGGCCCTGGCGTTGCCCGTTAGCGGCTCCTTCATGGCAGCCGCCGTCTCACGGGAGTGGAGCCGCCCCACCAGAACGCCTTCCTTGATGAGGTACGTGTGCGTGGCCGGAATGCCCTCGTCGTCGTAGGCGTAGCTGCCGCGCAGTCCTGGGATGGCCGCGCCGTCCACGATGTTCAGATGCGGCCCCGCAAAGCGCCGCCCAAGCTGCATCAGGTCCCGCATCCGCTCGTCGGAGTATACGTGGTCTGCCTCGGAAAGATGGCCGAAGGCTTCGTGTACGAATACGCCGGCGAGCACGGGGTCTAACACCACGGGGAATTCGCCGCTCTGTACTTTTGGCGCTTTCAGCAGGGCCACCGCCTTGTGGCCCAGCTCTTCCGCCATCTTGTGAAGGCTTGCGACGTACCCATAGTCGCCCAGGGACCCCGCGCTCTCCGTGGCTTGTTGCATGTCGCCGCCGTCTCTTGCCATTGCCGAGAGCACCAGGTTGGTGTCCACCCGCTCCTGCTCAATGAATGCGCCTTCGGAGTTGGCGAACCACACCTTGCGCGAGCCGTCGCTGTAGCTGACCCAGCAGGAGATGACGCCCTCCACCCCTTGGATCAGACCAACGTAGTCGTCAAGGAGGCGTTTCTTGTCGGACAACGATACGGCGCGCGGATCGCTGGGCGTGACGGCGGGCACGACGGCGACGTGGGCTGCCGCTTCGGCCAGGACGATGCGCTCGCCGCCCACGCGACGGGCATGGTTTACTGCTGCGGCGACGCGGTCTTTGAGCTTGCTAAGGTCGTTGAACGAGGCGAAGCCCCAGCCGCCTCCCGCCAGGGCGCGGACGTTGCCGCCTAGCCCGGCGGTGCGTCCCACTTCCTCCAACTCCCGTCCCCGGTAGCGGAGGTGTGTGGCGTCGGTTTCTTCAAGGCGCACCTCAACGTACTGGGCGTTGTGGCCCTTGAGGGCTTCGGCGATCTGGTCACGTAGCGTGTTGGTGGTCATCAAGGTACAGGTATTCTATAGGGGCTTGTCCGTCTGCACAATGAGGGGATGAGAATCTAGGGCCTATGCCCTTGCAGCCTCACGCCTTCCACTGAGACAACGGTCAATCAACGGGGATGCCCCAGGTTTCTCGCTTCGCTCTGAACGACAAAGCGCTACGCCACGCTAGGACGGCCTGCCCGTGCCGGCAACAAGGTTCAGAGAGACGCCCCTGAGGTCAACCATGCCGAAGGGGGAAAAGACCAGGCCCTTTACGTAGGGCTTCACAAGGGAGTAGTCGCGCGCAAAATACAGGGGGATCGCCGCGGCGTCCTGCACCAGCAGAGCCTCGGCTTGCTGGTACAACTCCACTCGTTTTGCCTGCACCGGCTCCACGCGAGCCTGGTCCAGCAGGGCGTCTACTTGCTTGCTGGAGTATTTGCCGTTGTTGTTGGATGCGCCGGTGTGAAAGAGTACGTCCACAAAGTTTTGCGGGTCTGGATAATCGGCCAGCCAGCCGAAGTCAAAAATGTTGGTGATGGGCATCAGGTCTGGAAGGTTGTAGAAGTACTGGCCCGAGTTGTCCAGGCGGGGTGTGACCTGAACGTTGAGGTTGTTCTTCCACATATCTATCATGCCAGTGACGATCTGCGATGGCTCCGTTGCCCCGGAGGTAACGTAGTTGATAGTGGGCAAGCCCTGCGGCCCCTTGAACGAGGACTGGGCCAGCAGGTCTTTGGCCTTGGCAGGGTCGTAGGGGATGGGCGGGATCGTGGGATTGTAGCCGGGCATCCCCGGCGGCAGGAAGCCCTGGGCAATAGTCTGGGAGTCGCCAAGTACGTCTTTCAGCAACTTCTGGCGGTCTATTGCCAGCATGAACGCCTGGCGCACCAGCGGGTCGTTGAACGGAGGTTTGTCGGCGGCAAGCCCAACGTAATAGATGCTCAACTCCGGTGTCTCCACCAGCTCTTTGGACAGAGAGGATGACGAGGTTTTGATCGTGGGGAGTTCGTCGGAGTAGACAGTGGCGATGTCAATTTCGCCGGATGCATACATCTGGCTCGGCAAGCCGCCGTACAAGCGGAACACGAC